>Ga0070739_10000061_pt1 | contig 230027 bp, 228 predicted proteins | sample Coa_R1_7_FD_66445 | JGI IMG/M metagenome (GOLD analysis project Ga0070739, IMG submission 66445) | Surface soil microbial communities from Centralia Pennsylvania, which are recovering from an underground coalmine fire - Coalmine... | ecosystem: Environmental > Terrestrial > Soil >...
GGGCCCGCGCTCGCCGACGCGCGCGACATCTCCGTCGGCGGCATCTATATCTGCAGCATCACGCACGACTCGGCGGGCTACACGTCCTACGACCGGGCCGCGCAGGTGAACCAACGGATCACGGAGGTCCTCAGCACGCCCCGGTTCCGCCGCGGCGCCGTCGTCGCGGTCCGGCAGGCCGGCCAGGCCGCGACGGTCATGGTGGGCGACGTGCTCGTGTTCACGGTGACGCCCGACGATGCGGCGGGGACCTCCGTCACACCGCTCGAGCTGGCGCGCCAGTGGGCGCGCCTCCTCGCGCAGGGGCTCAGCAAAGCCCTTCCGGACGCGAGCTTCCACACGTTCTAACCCGGCCTCTCATCCAGGGGGTGGGCGCCCCGGGACGGTGCCCGGTCGAGGTGATCGCCCGGGGCGATGCCGGCCGCCGTCCCGGCTGGAAGCTCGCACACCTCCGTCACCCCCGGTCCGCCCACGAGCCGGCCCGGGGGCAGGGCGACCAGCACGCGCCGGACCTCCCCGCAGCGACCCAAGAGCACGACGTCGATCGCGGCCTCCATGCCGATCGTGTGCACCGCCGCGCACGGGCGCAGCCACAGCGCCTCGCCCCGGCCCGGCCGGTGCCCGATCCATCCGCGCAGCCGCGCCCAGAACGTCTGCGCGAGGCGGCAGCGGGATGCGAGCACGCGGCCGGACTCCCGGTGGCGTAGGATGTATACTGGGGGTCGTTGGCCGCGGATCTCGCGAGGGCGCTTCGGAGGCGCGGACCCGCCCGTCGCGGCCGGCGTCATCTCAGCAGCCCACCGGGCCCCAGCAGCCGCAGCGCCACCGGCCCGAGGCCGATGATGAAGACCTGAGGGAAGATGAACACGACGAGGGGCAGTACGAGCCGGGTCGAGAGCTGCCGCGCGCTCTCCTCGGCGCGGCGCAGCGCGAGCGACCTCGCGTGCGCAGCCTGTTCCTGGAGGATCTCGGCAAGCGGCGAGCCGAGGCGGAGGCCCTGGAGGAGCGCCGCCGAGGCGACCACGAGATCTTCCGTGGGATACCGCCTCACCATCTCGGCCAGGCCGTCCTCGGGCGTCCGGCCGAGCGCCAGGTCCGCGAGATACCTCCGGAACGCCTCCCCGGCGATGCCGGATGCGCTCCGCGCGTATTCGGCCACGGCGGCGTGCAGACCGAGCCCGGCGCGCAGGCAGATCGCCAGCACGTCGAGCGCGTCCGGCAGCGCCCGCTGGAACTCGCGCCGCCGCGCACCGGCGCGGCGGCCCACCCAGACCCCTGGGCCCAGATAGCCGAGCGCACCCGCCAGCGCCGCCCATCCCAGCAACCCTCCGGGCAGGCCGCCGGAGGCGGCGACCGCCCCGGCCCCTGCGCCGGCGGCCGCGCCTGCGATCCTCAGCACATCGAGCAGAGCCGGATCCCACTCCAACCCCGCCCGCGCCAGGAGGTCGGCGTCCCGGCGCCGCCGCGCACCGGAGCCGAGCGCCCGCAGGAGGGAGGCGGCGTGGACGAGGGCGCCGGCGAGCGCCGCGGCGGGAGACGGGCGGGGCGCGGAGGCGGCCGGCCGGCGGGCCACGTGAGCCCACAGCCGTCGATCCGCCCCCGAGGGCGGGCGGTCGCGGCACACGACCGTCCACAGGGCGGCATCGGCCGCCGCGAGGGCGGCGGTGCCCCACCAACCGCTCACTGCTCGACGCTCCGGATCATCCCGTGGATCACGCGCCAGCCCACAATCTCCATCATCGCGGCGATCACCAGCAGCGCGCGGCCGGGCCCGGGCGCGAGCATCGGCGAGAGGAACGCCGGGCTCAGCAGGAACATCGCCGCCGCGACGCCGAGCGGCAGCAGTGTCAGGATCACCGCGGTGCAGCGCGCGTGCGCCGTCAAGGCCCTGACCTCCTGCAGGAACGCCACCTGGCTGCGGACGATGCCCGCCTGCCGGGCGAGGAGCTCGGCGAGGTTGCCGCCGGTTCGGTCGCTCACGAGGATCGCCGTCGCGACCGCCCCGAGGGGTCGACTGCGGGTCCGGTGGCGCAGCCCCTCGAGGGCCTGCTGGAGGGAGGCGCCGATCCGGACCTCCTCCACCACGCGCGAGCACTCGCCGCGCAACGGCTCCGCGAGCCGCTGCGCGACCTCCGTGATCGCCTCGGCGGCGGAGCGGTGCGCGCGGAGGTGCGCGATCAGCAGGTCCAGGGCCGCAGGGAGCTGAAGGTCGAGGCGCCGAAGCCGCCGGTCACGCATCGCCGCGAGGCCCCACCGCGCCACGGCGAGCCCGACGGTCGCGGCGAGCACCCCGGCGGCCGGCCCGCGCACGGCAGCGGCTGCCCCACCGATCGCCGCCGCGCCGACCCCGGCGGCCAGGATCGCCTCCGACACGGTGAGCGGCAGCCCCGCGTCCCGGAGATCCCGCTCAAGCGCTGCAGCCGCGCGGGCCCCGAGGAGCCGACGGTCGAGCGGACTCGATCCCGAGAGACGGCGCAGGCCGTGACCGGCCGGCCGGCGGAGGCGGGCCGGCGCGGCGCGGCGCGCGACATGCTGCGCAAGCCGCGAGGCGGCCCGCCCGGGTCCGGCGCGGCGCCGCGCCCGCGCGCTGAGACAGACCTCCGCCCAGACGCACGCGATCAGCGCGGCGAGCAGGACGAGCGTCATCGTCCCCTCCCGGCCTGCGAATGCGCTGCCGGGCGTCCGCCGCGTCGCATTCGCGTCCCCGCACCGGCCCATCCCGCGCGACCCGGATGCCGGCGCCGGGCGCGGCTCATCGCGCCGCGCCCGGCGCCGGGAGGACCGGCGGCTCGAGGCCGAGGCGCCGCAGCCTCTCCCAGAGGCGAGGCGGCACCCCGGTCCAGTGGAACGCGTCGTCTCGCCGGCTGAAGCGGAAGAGCGTCTGTGTCCGGACGCCCTCCCGGTCGGCGCCCACGACCTCGACGACCTCGGCCGCTACGCGGCGCCCGCCGGGCAGCCGCTCCAGGTGCACGATCGCCTCGAGCCCCGCGCCGATGAGCCGGCGCACCACATCGCCCGGCAGCCCGGAATCCCACCGCGCGAGCACCTCCAGCCGATCGAGCGCCTGCCCCGGGCTGCTCGCGTGCAGCGTGCTCATGCTGCCGTCGTGGCCGCTGCTCATGGCCTGGAGCATGTCGAGAGCCTCGCCGCCGCGCACCTCTCCCACGATGATGCGGTCGGGGTTCTGCCGCAGGGCGTGGCGCAGCAGATGCGTCTGCGTGATCTCCCCCTTCCCCTCGATGTTGGCCGGGCGCGTCTCCCAGCGGATCCAGTTGGCGACCGGCAGGTGCAGCTCCGCGGCTTCCTCGATCGTCAGCACGCGCTCGTCCGCCGGGATGGACGCCGCGCACGCGTTCATCAGGCTCGTCTTGCCGGCCCCGGTCCCGCCGGTAAACAGGAGGTTCGCGCGATGCCGCACCGCGAGCGTCAGGTAGCCGGCGATCTCGGGGCTGAGCGTCCCGTGCGCCATCAGCGCCTCCATCGTCATCGGGGACGCGGGGAACAGCCGGATCGCCAGGCACGGCCCGTCCACGGCGACCGGAGGCAGCGCGGCGTGCGCGCGAAAGCCCTGCGGCATCCGGGCATCCACCATCGGAGTCGAGGCGTCGATCCGGCGCCCGGCCTGCTCCGCGATCCGGCCGATGATGTACCGGAGGTGGGCCTCGTCCCGGAACCGCACGGCGGCCTCCATCTTGATGCCGCGGCGCTGCACGTACACGCGATCGTAGCGGTTGACCATGATGTCCGTGATCGTCGGATCGCGCAGCAGGGTCTCGAGCGGTCCGAAGCCCACGATGTCGTCACAGAGGTCCCGGACGATCCGCTGCGTCTCCGCCTGCGACAGGTGCGGGTAGTCGCGCAGGTATCCGGCGAGCGTCTCCTCGAGGTAGGCGCGGAGGGCCCCGCGGTCCTGGCCGGCCAGCGCGTGCTTCTCGACATCCTGGAGCAGGCGCTCGTGGAGCGCGGAGCGGATCTCGGACGGCAGCAGGTGCCGCGCGGACGGCGCCGCCATGGGTCACTCACGCCGCCGGGTGTCCGAGCATCGTCCGGACGTCGTCCCTGCGGCGGGATGCCACCTCCTCGGCCAGGCGCGCGATCGCGTGGGGCCACGCCCCGGCATCCGCCCCCGCGAGCAGCTCGCCGCGGTCCAGGCAGCGCCGGAGCGCGGGGATGTGCGGCAGGACCGCGGCGAACGGCTGGCCGAGCGCGGCGGCGGCCTGCTCGGCCGTGTACGACTCATCGCCATCGCAGCGATTCAGCAGCGGCAGCAGCCGGGTGCTGCTCCCCGGATCCGCCGCGAGGAGATCGACCAGGTGGCGGAGGTTGCGCAGCGCGAGCAGGTCGAGCGTCGCCACCGCGACGACGGCCGCAGCCCTGCGCAGCAACACACGTTGCGGCGGGAGCACCGGCCGCCCGACGTCGATGATGACGAACGGGTACATCGCGAGCAGCGTATCGAGGGCGAGCGGCACCGCGTCCTCCGCCTCCTGCAGCTCGGCAGGCGCGCTCCACAGCGGGAACACGGTGAACCCGGCCGGATGCATCACGGCGGCACGGCGCAGCACCGGGGGCTCGATCGGCAGGCGCTGGCGCAGCAAGCCGGCGATGCTCGCGCCCGGATCGAGATCGCCGGCCGTCGCCACCGTCCCGAACGGCGGCGCGTCGCCGTCGAGGACCGCCACGTCGCCGTGCGAGGCGAGCGCCGCGGCCAGGTGCACCGCGATCGCGGTGCATCCCACCCCGCCCTTCCCCGCGGCGACGGCGATCGCGCTGCCGCGCACCGGCCCCGCGCCGCCCGCGCGCTCGGCGAGCACCTCGTGCACGGCGTCCCGGCAGGCCGCCGGATCGATCGGCAGCGGTAGCACGTCCCGCACCCCGATCCGGATCAGGGCGCGGGCCTCCTCGAACGACAGCCCTTGGGCGAGCACGAGGATCCTGGTCGCCGGGTACGCCGCCGCGATCCGGCCGAGGGCGGCACGGGTGGGGCGATCGGATGGGGCGTCCACGATCAGGCACGTCACCGCCGACAGCGCCAGCAGGTCGATCGCCTGCGCGAGGCTGTGCACGCCGTCGACGTGCCCGGTGGACGCGAGGGCCTCGGCGAGGCGCTCGCGGCCGGCGGCATCGTGGTGGCACACGATGATGTGGGGCGCCTGGCCGTCGGAGCGTGTCATCACCAGTCTCCGTCGTCGAGGACCGGTCCTTCGTCGGGCGGCGCGTCGCCGCCGGGGCCCGACTGCATCGCGCCGAAGCCCATCGCCGAGGTCAGGTCGCCCTGGAACGGCCCGGGAGCGCCCGGCGTGATCCCCATGCGCTCCAGGGCGTCCCGGGCCGCCTGCGGGTCGCCCGCGGCGATCGCATCGCAGTTACACGGCCCCATCGCATCGGCCTGACCGGGCGCCTGCACGTCGGTCTGGGCCTGCGGCCCCGCGGAGCCGGAAGGCTGCGTCGCGCCTGCCCCGGCCCTCCGGTCTCCCCGGTCGCCTCCCTCGACCGCCGGCACGCCCTGGGGCGGCATGCCGGCCGCACCACCCCCGGCGCCGCCCGCGCCGCCCACGGACGGGCCCGCCGGGATGTCCCACAGCGGCGCTTCCGCCTGTGCCCGCGGGACCCAGAACGGGATGCCGAAGAGCCCGAGGAAGAACGTCGGCACGCGGGCCCGCGCTGCGACCAAAAGACGCCCGGCTCCGAGCGTCACCGAGGGGCTGGAGATCGCCTCGATCCCCTGGGCCGCGAGATCCCGCCGGACCACCTGCATCGCCTCCACCGCCGCGCCGCTCGCGATCGCGGCAGGGCTCGCCCCCGGCCCGTCGTCGATCTGGACGCCCCAGCGCCGGGCCGAGAGCGCGCCGTCGTCGACCGCGTGCTGCAGCATCGCGCGGACCACGTAGCCGTTGCGGACATCCACGGCGAGCCCGGCACATCCCAGCAGGGCACCCATCAGCAGCGCCACCAGCAGCAGGATGCTCCCCCGCTCGCCGGCGGCGATCCCGGGCAGGCTGGTCCTCTGTGGGATCGCACCGACCTTCCAGATCTCGTGGAGATGCTCCCGCCTCACGCTCATCGCACCCCCCGGTTCGGCTCGGCTGGCTCATCACCGGGCGCCGGCGTCCCGCTGAGCCGCGGCACTTCCTGGACGGATCGCTCTGCGCCCGCGATGACCTCGACGGCCCAGGCAGGCCTCCGAGCCGGGCGCGGGACGAGCGCCGCGGACCCGGAGCGAGACGGCGGAGCGGCTCGGGCGCCACCTCCGCGGTCCGCCGCGGGCGGGCGGAGCACCGGCGGCCATGCCGGCGGCGCCACCGCGGGGACGGGCGGCGCGACGGGCGGCAGGCCGAGGTATCGCCGGACAGTGAGGCTACCGGACGGCGCAGGGTGGACGGCCTCCCGAGCAAGCGGGTGAACGGCGACGAGGATCCGGCCGAACGCCTGCGCGAGCGCCACCTCTCGCTCGCGGTCTTGCGGCACGGCCACCTCGAGCTCTACGAGCGAGCCCCGCCCGTCAAAGTCTCCAGCCCCGGCTACGCCTGGGCGTGCGGCCGCCGCGCCGTGCGCCGGGGAGGCCCGCAACACGACCCCGGTCGCCAGCAGCGCGGATGCGGCGCGTTCCTGCCCGAGATCGAACGCCCCGAGCAAGTCGACGCGGCTGAGCGGCGCGAGCTCGCCGCCGAACATCGAGGAGGACGGGACCACGAGGTTGAGTGCGCGCATGCCGCGCGGGACCCGCGCCGCGACCCCGTAGTACCGGAGAACCGGAACCGTGTTCTCGGCCGTCACCGCCTCGCCGGCCGCGATCGGGTGTGCGGCGACCCGGCCGGATGCGGCGTCGATGCGCGTGAACGACCCCGGTACCGGCGGCGTCGCCTCCGGGGTCGCGAGCGCGAGATCCCGGGGCCGCACCGGCTCACCCGTGTGCAGCGTGCGCCGCGCGACGACGACCGGGACGAGGGACGCGCGAGGGGCGCTCCGGCGCACCTGCACGAGCGCGGAGGCGGCGGTCAGGCACGCCAGCGCGATCGCGAGGCCCCGCATCCACCTGCGGCGCCCGGCGAACGGCGCGCGGGACCCGGGCCCGAGGCGGCCGATCCTCGGATCAGCGCGCTCCATCGCCGATCGCGTCCGCGCCGATCGGGCCCGGCGGCCAGGCCCCGGTGGTACGGAGCGCCGCCTGCCACTGCCCATAGTAGTAGCTGGAGGCGGACACGAGCCGGGCGATCTCCGCCTGCTGCGCCGCGAGCTGCGCCGCCTCCTGGTTGTACGCGGAGGTCAGGGAGGCGATCTGCGCCTGTTGGGACGCGATCTCCGCCTGCTGCGCCCGTACCTGGTCGGCCTGACCCCACCAGGGAGGCGGGAGCTCTTCGACCGCGCTCGCGGCCTGCCCGGTCAGCCAGCGGCCCCCGAGGAGCGGCGCGAGCCAGGGGGTCAGCGCCGCCACCGGGTACCGGATCGAGACGGCGAGGGTCCGCATCCGGCCTGTGCAGGCCGGCTCCAGATACTCGATCGCGATGGACAGCCGGGCGGCATCCAGGCTCGGGGCCGCCGCGCGCGCCGCGGTCTGAGCCGACTCGGCGTACGCGGCCGGCGGGGCGCCCGCGCAGTGGCCCGCACCGGTGTCCTCAATCGCGACGGCACGCTGCGCGGCCTCGGCCGCGGCGGCCACCAGCCCGGCCTGGTGAAACGCCCACGCCCCGTCGATGATCGCGCTCGCGACCGCCAGGAGGACCGGCAGCGCGAGGGCCAGCTCGACGAGGCCCTGCCCGGCCTCGCTCCCCGAGAACGGGGCCCACGCGGGCCCCCGGGATCCCAGTTCCGCACGCGCGGGCATCGGCGGCCGGGCGATCAGTACTGGCCGAGCGTCGTCGAGATCTGCGTGAAGATGCGGTTCAGGTTACCCGACAACGCGGACAGCACTGCCACCGCGCCGACGATGATGATACCGCCGATGATCGCGTACTCGAGCATCCCCTGTCCGCGCGTGTCACCTCGCAGTGCCTGCAGCCAATCGAGCAGCCTCATGGCGTGACCTCCTCTCGCGGGATGGGCGGCGGGGCGCCGCCCGAGTCGGCGAGGACCGGGGTGACGAAGATCACCAGGTCGCTCTCCTCATGCTGGAACGTGCGCGAGCGAAACAGCGGCCCGATGATGGGGAGATCTCCCAGCACGGGGATCCTCTGCACGAGATCCGCATCCTGGCGCTGGAGGAGGCCTCCCAGCACGAGGGTCTGTCCCGGCCGCATCGAGACGACCGTCTGGGCCCGGCGGACGCGCAGGGTCGGGATCGTGAACCCGCTCACCTTGATCGCGCTGCTGAAGTCCAGCGTGCTGACTTCAGGCGCGAGCCGCATGAAGACCTGGCCGTCGTCCTGGTAGTCGAGGCGGGCGTTCAGGATCACGCCGAAGTCCTTGTAGTCCAGCGTGACCGTGCCGTTGGGGCCGGCCACCGGGATGGGCACCTGCCCGCCGAGCAGGAGCGATGCCGGCTGCCCCGCCAGCACGACGAGGCTCGGCTCAGCCAGGAGGTGGGCGAGCCCCCGCTGCGTGAGCGCCTCGAGCTGGGCGATGAGAAGGTCCAGACCGGCCACGCCGACGGCCGGCGCGGTGAGCACCTGGAGGGTGTACACGCCGCCGCTCAGCGAGGGGCCAGCTCCCGGCACCTGCTGGCCGCCGCCCCACGTGATCCCGAGCGACTGGAGCGCGCTGCGGCTGAGCTCGATCACCCGGACCTGAAGCTTGAGCTGGACGGGCCGGCGCACGCTCACGAGGTCGACGATGCGGGACGCAAACGCGCGCGCGACCTCTTCGAGCCTCCGGCGGTCCATCTGGGTATCGACCGCACCGCTGAGGATGAGCGTGCTCCCGGCGCTGGAAGCCGACGCATCGGGCGCCGGCGGTGCGCCGGCTGCGGCCGGCGGCGGGTAGGATCCGGGACCGCTCGCACGGAGCGCGCCCGGCGTCGCGGGACCGGCCGGAGCGGAGGGCGGCGTGGTGGCAGCGGCCGCGACCGGCGCGGAGGACAGGGGGGACGCCACCTCGGTCACGGCGATCGCCGCGCTCGGGAACAGCGCGGCGAGCAGGCGGCGGAGCTCGGCCAGGTGGTCCGTCGCAGCGGAGACTTCCACCGTGTACACAAGGAGGCGGTGCGGCCCTTCCCACACATGCATCGTGGTGCGGCCGGGGGCGCGGCCGGTCACCAATAGCTCCCGGCTGCTCACCGGCACGGTCCCAACGACCTGTGGATCGCCGACGGCGACACGCACGAGCCCATCGATCTCGAGCACCCGGCCCGCCCCGATCTCCAGCCTGAGCGTGCGTGGGATCACGGCACGCCCGGCCACCGTCTCCCGCCCCCGCCCGGGGGGCGCGGGCAGCGAGGCCGGCGCCGGAGACGGCACAGTGGCCGCGGACGCCTCCGACGCGACCGCGCGGCCGCCGGGATGCGGCCCCGGCGGTCCCGCGTCCCGCGGCGCCAGGCGTACTACGAGCGACTCCCGGTCGAGAAACGACTCCGCGACACTGAGGGGTACCCGGGTCGTGACCACGACCTCGGCCCGCGCCGGCCCCCCGTGAAGAGGGCGGACCGTGATCCCGGTCACCGGCCCGATCGCGAGGTGGTGGATGGCTGGCGCGGCCACGATCCCGTCCAGCGCGACGACGATGCGATCGGGATACGGGCTCACCATATAGTGGACGGGGCCGGATATCGTGATCCGAATCCGCGCGCCCGCGCCGTCCGGCGCCACGACCATGCCGACGAGCGTTCCAGGGGCTGCCCCGGCGAGCGCGGGCGGCGCGATCGCGACCAGGGCGCAGGCGAGCAACGCGGCGCCGCGCAGCCGCGCGGAGATCCCGCTCTGAGCGCAGTGGCGTCCCGGCTCCATGCCGCCAGATGTCCGGAAGAATGATAGTATCAATGTATATCTGTCTAGATATATATATGCACCTGGACCGGGTGTCAAGCCCGAACGTGCGTCCAGGCGCCGGACGCCGCGAGCCGGCGGTCGCATCGCGCTGCGCGGCCCGGCGCGGACACCCGCGCGCGGCCAAAGGGAATGGCCCGCGCGGCAGCGAAGCTGACTGGCCGAATCCGCCCCTCAGAGGGGATGCGATGCCGAACGCCCTCCCGGCGAACACGCAGACGGTGCTTGCGGCCGTCGCCGGCGCGTGGGGCCTCCTCACCTTCGTCGCTGTCGTCCTCGCCCAGCGGACGCGCCGCGGGAGAGAATTGACGGGGGAGGAGGGCCTCCGCCGCGAGCTCGCGGCGGTCGGCCGGCGGCTGGCGGCCCTGGAGACGAGCATGGCGCAGATCGCAGAGGCGCTCCCCCGATCGATCCAGGGCGTGGGCGTGCTTCGCTACACCCCCTTCCCGGAGGTGGGCGGGAACATGAGCTTCAGCCTAGCCCTCCTCGACGGCCACGCCAGCGGCGTCGTGATCAGCGTGCTCAACGACCGGAACGGCTCGCGCGTGTACGGGAAAGCGATCGAACGGGGCACGTCCGCATCCCCGCTCTCCGAGGAGGAGCGGCGGGCGGTCGCCCTGGCGCGCGGGGACCGGTGACGGGGGCGGCGCGGGGCGCACGGTGGTGGGAGGCGGCGCGGGTCCCACGGCGCGGCGAGGAGTCCAGATGCGGTTCCGAGACCGGCGGGACGCCGGCGAACAACTGGCGCGCGAGCTGCAGACGCTCGCCCCCTCCCCGGCTACGGCGCTCGCGATCCCGCGCGGCGGCGTGATCGTGGCCGAAGCGATCGTGCAGGCGCTCGGCTGGCCGCTCGACGTCGTCGTGCCGCGCAAGCTTCGGGCCCCGCGGAATCCTGAGCTGGGCATCGGCGCCGTGACGGGCGACGGCACCGTGTACCTCGATGCCGGACTCGCCCGCTCGCTGGGCGTCGACGACCGCTACCTGCGCGAGGAGATCACCGCGCAGATCGCCGAGATCGAGCGCCGCGCCGCCGTCTACCGGAGCGGCCGGCCCGCGCCGGACCTGCGGGGGCGGACGGCGGTCCTCGTCGACGACGGCCTCGCCACCGGTGCCACGGCGATCGCATCGGTCCGCATGCTGCGGCACATGCTCGCGCGCGAGGTGGTCCTGGCGATCCCCGTCGGGCCGCCGGACGCGGTGAGGCGCCTCGAGCGCGAAGCCGACCACGTCGTGTGCCTACTGCGCCCCCCGACGTTCATGGCGGTGGGGGAGTTCTACGACGACTTCACCCAGACGACCGACGAGGAGGTCGTCGCGGCGCTCGCGCGCGCGTGGCGGCAGGTGAGGGCATCGTGATGCGGGACGGCGCTGGGCCATCGCCCGCGGCGCATCCGCCGCGGCGCTCGGCCCGGACCGCGGCCACAGGACGCCGGTGGGCCGGGGCGGTGTAAGACGATGGATGGAGTCGGAACACTCAGGCGCACGCCCCTCTACGAGGTCCACCGTGCGGCGGGCGCGCGGATGGTACCCTTCGGCGGGTGGGAGATGCCCGTCCAGTACTCCGGCATCATCGAGGAGCACCTGGCGGTGCGCACGCGCGCCGGCCTGTTCGATGTCTCGCACATGGGCGAGGTCGAGCTCGCCGGGCCGGGCGCGCTGGCGCTGGCCCAGCGGCTGGTCACCAACGACGTCGCCCGCCTCGCCGTGGGGCAGGCGCTCTACACCCCGATGTGCACGCCGGAAGGCGGCATCATCGACGACCTCCTCGTCTACCGGCTGGACGACGCGCGCCTCATGCTCGTGGTCAACGCCACGAACACGCAGGAGGACCTCGCCTGGATCCGCGCGCACGCCGCAGACGACGTCCGGGTGATCGACCGCACGGCCGAGGTCGCCCTGCTCGCGCTCCAAGGTCCGCGCTCCCTGGCGATCCTGCAGCGCCTCACGCCGACCCCGCTCGAGACGGTGCCGTACTACCGGTTCCGCGACGGGGTGGAGGTCGCGGGGCGCCGGACGCTCGTGTCGCGGACCGGGTACACGGGCGAGGACGGGTTCGAGGTGTACTGCGCCCCGGGCGACGCCCCGCACCTGTGGAGCGCGATCCTCGAGGCCGGGCGCCCGGACGGTGTGCTGCCGGCGGGGCTCGGCGCCCGCGATACGCTGCGCCTCGAGGCCGGGTATCTGCTCCACGGCAACGACATGGACACGGCGACGACCCCGCTCGAAGCTGGGCTCGGCTGGACGGTGAAGCTCCAGAAGGGCGAGTTCATCGGCGCGGACGCCCTCCGCCGGCAGAAGGCCGTGGGAATCTCGCGGCGTCTTGCCGGGTTTACGCTGGAGGAGCGCGCGATCGCGCGGCACGGGTTTGCGATCCTCCACGAGGGGACGCCGATCGGCCGTGTGACCAGCGGCACCTTCGGGCCCAGCGTAGGGAAGAGCATCGGGCTCGGCTACCTGCCCCCGGAGCACGCGGAGCCGGGCCGGCGAGTCGCGGTCGAGATCCGCGGCCGTGCGGTCCCTGGCGTCGTCACCAAGCTTCCCTTCTACACCCGGCCGCAGCCCGCGCCGGCGTGAGCCGCGGCGCCGGGAGAGCGCCTGCCGGAGATCCGGCCACGGGAGGGTGATGTGTACCCGAAGGACCTGCGGTATTCCAAGGAGCACGAGTGGGCCCGGACGGAGGGCAACCGGGTGCGCGTGGGCATCACGAAGTTCGCCGCGGACCGCCTCTCGGACGTCGTCTACGTCGAGCTGCCCCAGGTCGGCGCGGAGGTCTCGTTCATGCAGCCGTTTGGGGTCGTGGAGTCGGTGAAGGCGGTGAGCGACCTCTACGCCCCCGTCTCGGGCAGGGTCGCGGAGATCAACCGCGCACTCGTCGAGAAGCCGGAGCTCATCAATACGGACCCCTACGGGGAGGCCTGGATGATCGTCGTTGAGCCGCGCGACCTCGCCGAGCTCGACCGGCTCATGGACGCCGCGGCGTACGCGGCGATGGTGGGGGAAGCGACGTCATGAAGTACATCCCGGCCACAGCGGCCGAGCGGGCCCGGATGCTGGAGGCGATCGGCGTTCCCGACGTCGAGGCGCTCTTCCGCGACGTCCCCGGCGAGGTGCGGCTGCGGCGGCCGCTCGACCTGCCGCCGGCGATGGCGGACCAGGACCTCCTCGCGCACATGCGACGGCTCGCCGAGCGCAATGTCGACTGCGACCGGCTCGCCTGCTTCCTGGGGGCCGGGGCGTACGACCACTTCGTCCCGAGCACGGTGCCGCACCTGGCCCTGCGGCCGGAGTTCCTGACGGCCTACACGCCCTATCAGGCGGAGCTGATGCAGGGCGAGCTGCAGGCGATCTACGAGTACCAGAGCATGATGTGCGAGCTGCTGGCCATGGACATCGCGAACGCCTCGATGTACGACGGGGCGAGCGCGACCGGCGAGGCGGCCAGCATGGCGGCCGACCTGACGCGGCGCTCGGACGTGCTGGTCAGCACCGCCGTGCACCCCGAGTACCGGCAGGTCCTGCGCACGTACACGAGCCACCTGCCGATCACGATCCGCGAGATCCCCGCCTCCGGCGGCGTGACCCCCGCCGAGGCGGCCCGGACGATGATCACCGACGCCACCGCGGCACTGATCGTTCAGTCGCCCAACTTCTTCGGGTGCCTCGAGGACGGCGCGGCCCTCGCCCGGGCCGCGCACGACCGCGGCGCGCTGCTCGTCGTCGCGATCTCCGAGCCGGTGAGCCTGGGGCTCGTTACGCCGCCCGGCGAGTACGGCGCCGATATCGTGACCGGCGAGGGCCAGGCGCTGGGCAACGCCCTCAACTTCGGCGGCCCGTACCTCGGCATCATCGCGACGCGCCAGGAGTTCGTCCGGCGGATCCCGGGCCGCCTGGTGGGCCGCACCGTGGATACGGAGGGACGGCCCGGCTACGTGCTCACGCTCCAGACGCGGGAGCAGCACATCCGGCGGGCGCGGGCGACGAGCAACATCTGCACAAACGAGTCGCTCAACGCGCTCATCGCGGCCGTGTACCTCGCCACGCTCGGGAAGCAGGGCATCCGCGAAGTCGCCGAGCTGTGCGCCCGCAAGGCACACTACGCCCGGGAGCGCATCGCCGGCCTCCGCGGGTACCGGATCGCGTTCGAGGCGCCCACGTTCAACGAGTTCGTCGTCCGCTGCCCGATCCCGCCCGCGGAGATCAACCGGCGCCTCCTGGAGCACGGGATCCTCGGCGGGCTCGCGCTCGGCCGCTTCTATCCCGACCTCGCCGACGCCTGGCTCCTGTGCGTGACCGAGAGGCGCACGCGCGAGGAGATCGACCGCCTCGTGGACCATCTGGAGGCCCTGCAGTGAGCGCGCGGAAGCGCACCCCCACGCACGAGACGCCCGGGGCCGGCGCAGAGGCTGGGGCACGCGGGGAGCGCGTGGAGCCGGCCCGAGCCGCCCGGGACCTCCGCCGGCGGCCCGTCCCCGTGATCTTCGAGCGCGGGGCGCCGGGCCGGACCGGGTACAGCCTGCCGGCGAGCGACGTGCCCGACGTTCCGCTCGACGCGATCGTCCCGCCGGCCTACCGCCGGGCGCAGCCGGCGGCGCTGCCCGAGGTCAGCGAGCTGGACGTCGTGCGGCACTACACCGCGCTCAGCCACCGGAACTTCTCGGTCGACGAGGGGTTCTACCCGCTCGGCTCGTGCACGATGAAGTACAACCCCAAGATCAACGAGGACGCGGCGCGCCAGCCCGGGTTTGCCCGTCTCCACCCCTACGCGCCGGAGGAACTCGTCCAGGGCGCGCTCCAGCTCCTGTGGGAGCTCGAGCGCGACATGGCGGAGATCACCGGGATGGACCGCGTGACGTTCCAACCCGCGGCCGGCGCCCACGGCGAGCTCACCGCGCTGCTGATGATCAGTCGCTACTTCGAGGAGAAGGGAGAGCGGCGCACCACGGTCGTCGTCCCCGACTCCGCCCACGGCACCAACCCGGCCTCCGCCGCGCTCGCCGGCTACAAGGTCGTCGAGGTCCCGAGCGACCGCCGCGGCAACATCGATCTGGAGGCGCTGCGGGCGGTCCTCACGCCGGACGTCGCCGTCCTCATGTTCACCAACCCCAACACGCTCGGGCTGTTCGAGGAGCAGATCACGGAGGTCGCCCGGGCCGTGCACAACGTCGGGGCGCAGCTGTACCTCGACGGCGCCAACTGCAACGCGATCCTCGGCATCACCCGGCCGGGCGATCAGGGGTTCGACGCGCTGCACCTGAACCTGCACAAGACGTTCACGACGCCCCACGGCGGCGGCGGGCCGGGCGCCGGGGCGGTCGGCGTCAAGGCCCACCTCGTCCCCTACCTGCCCGTGCCCACGGTGGAGCGCGATGGCCAGCGCTTCCTGCTCGACGGCGACCGGCCGAAGTCGATCGGCAAGGTGCGCGCGTTCTACGGCAACTTCGGCAACCTCGTGCGCGCGTACACCTACCTGCGGACGATGGGCGCAGCGGGACTGCGCGAGGCCGCGGAGATCGCCGTGCTCAACGCCAACTACCTGCTGAGCCGTCTGCGCGAGCACTACGATCTCCCCTACGACCGGGTCTGCAAGCACGAGTTCGTGCTCTCGGGCCGCCGGCAGCGCGACCGCTACCGGGTGACGACCAAAGACATGGCGAAGCGCCTGCTCGACTACGGCTTCCACGCGCCGACGATCTACTTCCCGCTGATCGTCGAGGAAGCGATCATGATCGAGCCCACGGAGACCGAGAGCCTGCAGACGCTGGACGCGTTCGCCGAGGCGATGATCGCGATCGCGCGGGAGGCGGAGGCCGACCCGGAGCTCGTCCGCACGGCGCCGCACGAGACGCCGGTCGGCCGGCTGGACGAGGTGACGGCGGCCCGGAAGCCCAACTTGAGGTGGCGCCCCGAGACGTAGGGCGGTGCCCCGCGGGCTCCCGGCACGCCGTGCCCCCTCCGCGGCTGCGGCGCTACAGGGGCCGGCCAGGGGTGATCCGCACCGGCAGCCCCTCGCCCCATCCGTACTTGTCGCGCGCGAGCCGCTGCGCGGTCCGCCACTCCTCGGCGTCGCGCGCCGGGTCGAGGATCGCCGCGACCGCCTCGCGCTCCTCGCCCTCCACGCGGACCCGCACCCGCGGGTTGCGCGCGATGTTCCGGACCCACTGCGCGCTGTGGAAGCGCTCGGCCAGCACGTAGAGCCGGCCCCCGTGGGACACAAACCAAATCTCGATCTCGCGGGGGAGGCCGGTCTTCCGGCCCGTCGTGGTCAGGTAGAGGTACGGCGCCTGCCCCAGACGATCCGGGACCGTCATGGGCGCCTCTACCCGCCGTGGAACGCCCGGACCATCCGCCCCCACCCCTCGCGATTCTCGAGCGTGAACGGCCAGTAGGACGCGACGCGGTCCACGAGGCCTTCGTAGCGGCGGCGCAGCTCCCGGCCGATCTCGGCGTACGACCCGCGCACGACGATCGCGTCGAGCACCGCGTCCGGCACCTGCGCCGCAAGCTCCTCCATCCGCCGCTCCCGCACGAGCCGGTTGAGCCGGTCGGCCACCTCGCCGTGTCCCAGGATTTCCAGCAGCGGGCGGTAGGTCGGCGTGGACCCGTAGAACCCGATGCGCGCCCGCGCCCGCGCGAGGGCCGCGGCGAGCTCCTCCCGCGTCTCGCCGGGCGCGATGATCACCGGCGCGTAGATCTGGACGTCGCTACGGCTCCTGCCCGACCGCGCCAGACCGTCGCCGATGTGCGGCAGCACGAGCTCGCGGATATACGTGACCGAGTGGATCGGGTGCACGATGAACCCGTCCGCGATCTCGCCCGCGAGGCGACAGAGGCCCCTGTTCACGCCCGCGACCATGATGGGGATCGAAGGGCGGGGGTTTGGCCCGGGGTTGAAGAACGGCCCCATGAGGCTGAGCCGGTAGTACGTGCCCTCCACGCGCAGCGGGGCGCCCTCCTGCCACGATCGCCAGATCGCGCGGACGGCGCCGATGTACTCCCGCAGCTTCGGCACCGGCGGATCCCACGGCATCCCGAACCGCCGCTCGATGTGCGCCCTGACCTGCGTCCCGAGCCCCAGGATGAACCGCCCGCCCGAGAGCCGTCCGAGGTCCCACGCGGTCTGCGCGGTGACCATCGGGCTCCGCGAGAAGGCCACCGCGATGCCGGTCCCGAGCTGCATCCGGGTCGTGCGCACCGCGGCGAGCGCCAGCGCCACGAACGGGTTGTGCTTGGTGTCGTTGGCCCACAGACCCTGAAACCCCGCCGCCTCCGCGGCCCGGGCGACGTCCGGCGCCTCTTCGAGGGCGTCCATCGCGAGCGCACAGTCCAGCTTCACCGGGATCCTCCGCGCCGCCCCCGCCCCCGCGTCCGCGGGATGCGGCGCCGCGTGCCGCGCATCCCTACATCCGCCTCATCACCCACGTCTCGGTCTCCCGGGGCACCGCGCTCTTCTCCACCGTCACCGTGTGACCGACCTGCCTGGGCGTCCGCGCGGAGGCGAGAAACGCGTCGACGGTACCGATCGGCCAGCCGGCGTTCACCTCCGTCTTGTAGTGCATCGGGATGACGACCCCGGGCCGCAGGCGCGCCACCACGCCGTGGGCCTGGGCGGCGTCGATCGTGTAGTGCCCGCCGACGGGAACCATCAGCACATCCGGCCGGCCGATCGCCTCCGCGGTCGCGTCGTCGAGGGGGTGGCCGAGGTCGCCGAGGTGGACGACCCGCAGCCCCTCGGCCTCTACGATGAACACGGTGTTGAGCCCGCGCTCCTTGCCCTGGGCGGGGTCGTGATACGTGGGCACCGAGGAGACCACGGCCCCATCGACGGTCTCCTTCACGGAGTGCCACTTCCCACCGGTGAGCCCGCGGATCACGCGGGGGTGCCCTGCGGCCATCGCGAGGTTGTTGTGGTCGCCGTGTTCGTGGCTCACCAGCACCACCGACGCCTCCAGCCGGGGGACCGGGTATCCGACCTTCTCATCGTACGGATCGATCAGGATCCGGGTGCCGCCGGTCTCCAGGAGAAAGGCCGCGTGCCCGAGGTAAGTGATCTTCATCGCGCACCTCCTTCGCGCAGCGTCGCCCCGTCCGGCTTCTCCGCCGTCGAGAGGTCTCCTACTGCACGGGGGGCCGCGCCCAGCGGGGCCGCGGGCTCAGGCCCGGCGGCCCGCGGTCATGCCGCCGTCGATGATGAAGGGCGCGCCGGTCACGAACGCGGCATCGTCCGACGCCAGATAGAGGGCGGCCGCGGCGATCTCCTCGGGACGAGCGAGCGTCCCGGTGAGCTGGCGCTGCTTGAGCCTCTCGAGCGCGGCCTCCGGGTCCGTGTAGGATGTCCGCAGATAGCGCTCCACGAACGGCGTGTAGACGGTGCCCGGGCACAGGGCGTTCACGCGGATGTGGTGGTCGGCATAGTCGACGGCCATCGCGCGCGTCAGCGCGAGCACGGCGCCTTTCGTCGCCGAGTAGGCCGCGCGCCGCTCGAGGCCCAGGAGTGCCGCGCCGGAGGACATGTTGATGATGCACCCGCCGCCCTGGGCGATCATGTGGGGCACGGCGTACTTCGCCATGAGGTACACGCCCCGCACGTTGACCGCCATGACGCGATCCCACTCGTCCTCGGGGATCTCGTGCAGGACGCCCACGTTGCTGATGCCGGCGTTGTTGAACAGGATGTCGAGCCGGCCGCGCCACCCGGCCACCGCGTCGGCCGCCCGCCGCGCGTCCTCGGCCACGCTCACGTCGGCGTGGACCCACAGCGCTTCGCCCCCGACAGCCGCGATCGTCCGCACGGTCTCCTGGCCCGCCGTCTCATCGATATCGACCACGGCCACGCGCGCCCCCTCCTGGGCAAACAGCAGCGCCGTCGCCTGGCCGATCCCGGACGCGGCGCCGGTGATCAGCGCGACCCGTCCCGCCAAGCGCATCGCTTCGATCTGCCTCCTTCTCTAAAGGCCCGGGCCCCCAGCGGCCGCAGCACGCTGCTTCGCGTCCCCTGCCGTCTCCCCACGTCGCGCTGCCCGGGTCTAAAGGCCCGGGCCCCCAGCGGCCGCAGCACGCTGCTTCGCGTCCCCTGCCGTCTCCCCACGTCGCGGTGCCCGCGGTCTAAAGGCCCGGGCCCCCAGCGGGCCGATACAGCTCACTTCAGTTCCAAAGCTGCAATGCCGCTGGGTCTGGCCGCGATACCCGTGATTTCAACGACCGGGCCCCGGAGCGGAGCCAAGCACCCGCTCCAGTTCCGTGAGCCGCCACATCGCGATGCCGACGACCCGAGGGCGGGCCTCCTGCCCCTCGGGCCGCGGGCCGCCGAGACAGCCCCCATCGGCGAGGCGCGCCGTCCTCTTCGGCACTCCGGGTATCCGCCCCTCGCCGCATCCTCCGGCGAGGGGCGGGCCACACCAACAGCGAGCAACGGCATCCCACGGGGCGCTTCCGGGAGAAAAACCGCGCCAGGCGGAGATAAACGAGGGTCCAGGCTGCAGAGAGCTGAGGCGTACATACGTTCGATCAATTGACAGATTGATAGGCGTACAATAGTTCGATAAGATTGCCGCGGAAGCGCTCAGAGCCGAACTCTCGGGAGCTCTCTCTTTGAGGAGGGACTCGTGAAGAGGCACGGGCTGACGCCCAGGCAGCAGCAGATCCTCGACTACCTCGTCAGAGAGGTTCAAGGGAAGGGGTATGCGCCGTCTGTCCGCGAGATCGCGGAGGCCCTCGGGCTCCGCTCCCCATCGACGGTCCACCAGCACCTGGCTGCCCTCGCGCAGAAGGGCTACATCCGGCGCCATGGCGACCGCATGCGGGCGCTCGAGGTCGTCGACAAGACGCTGTTGAGCAGAGGCGACGCGGTCCCGCTCCCGCTTGTGGGCCGGGTGTCTGCCGGGCCCCCGTCTCTGGCATCGGAAACCATCGAGGACCGCATCGAGGTCCCCCGCGCGCTGCTCGGCGACGTGCGTGGATGCTTCCTCCTCCGGGTCCGCGGAGACAGCATGATCGGAGTCGGCATCATGCCCGACGACATCGTTGTGGTGCGTCCGCAGCCGACAGCATCCGCAGGGCAGGTGATCGTCGCGCTGCTCGACGAGGATGCCACGGTGAAGACGCTCGCCGTGGAGGACGGCCGCCCCGTCCTCCTGCCTGCGAACCCCGCGTACCAGCCGATCCGGGAGCCGTTCCAGATCATTGGGCGCGTGATCGGGCTCATGCGCGCGTACTCCGGGGTGCACACGTGATCGCGGGTTTCGCTGCGCGCCCCGCGCGCTCGACCTCGGCGCCGCGTCGCCCCGACCAGCAGGCGCGGTGGTCGCAGCGGACGTCTGGGGCCGGGGGGATCTGGTATGCGCCGGCGGTCCGGATTCCGCGGCGCCCTCCGGCCCTCGCAGCGCGGCGTCGACCCGCGGGGCGAGTACGGCTCAGCCGGCTGTGGGAGCGTTTCGCAGACGACCGCGACCTGGTGCGCCTGAAGCTCATGATGCTGGCGGGGCTCGTCATTCTGACAGCGGCGGCGGAACGGTGGCACCGATGAGCGCACAGCCATCGCGAGCGCACGCCAGGTCCGTCCACGCGTACGTGGCGGCGGCCGCGCCGGTCGACGGCCGGGCAGGAACGGGCGTGGTGTTCGTGGACGCGCAGGGACGCGTGCTCCGGCGGGTCGGACGGACGCTGCCTGGGGTGACCACCCGGGAGCTCGCGGCATTCCGCGGGATCCTCTACGCGCTGTGGAACTCGCGCCGGCTCGGGTCGCCCTGGGTCGTCGTTCACAGCGACGACCCGGGCGTGGTGGACCGGATCAACGGAGCGCGCGAGGTCGAGCCGCCGCTCGTCGGGCCGTACCTCGAGGTGCGCGCGCTCCTGCACGCCTACCGCGGCGCGCGCGTGACCGCCGGGGAGACGCCCTGGGGCCGCGAGGCCGCCGCCATCGCGGAGGCGGCCCGGGAGCGCGATACGAGCGACGACATCGAGGACCTGCCCTTGTGGGGCGGGCAGCAAGCGGCGGAGTTGTCCTCAGCGTAGCTGCGGTCCCCTGCCCCGCCCGGCGCGAGGCGACCTCGGAGGAACTGCTCGCGCCACCTTCGAACCACGCAGCAGGAGAGGACCGTGCGGCCGCCCGCCGCCGCGCGGCCGCGCGACCGCCAGCCACGATGAGCGCTCAGGACCCCACCACGCTACTCACCGAAGGAGAGGCGCTGCTCGCCGCCGGGGATTGGGATGGCGCGGCCGCCGTGCTCCGCAGGGCCGTCGAGGCGGCACCCGCATCCGCGCTGGCGCACAGCAAGCTCGGGGTCGCCTACGTGCACAAGCGGCAGTGGGACGATGCGTTCGCCGAGTTCTCCAAGGCGATTCAGCTCGACCCGCGCTACGCACCGGCGTACAGCAACCTCGGCAACGTCTACCGCGAGCGCGGGCAACTGGACGAGGCTGTCGCCTGCTACCAGAGGGCGATCGCCGCCGATCCCGACTATTGGATCGCCCACCAGAACCTCGGCGTCGTCTACAAGCAGCAGGGACGCGTCGGCGATGCCGTGCGGGAGTTCAAGACCGCGACGCGGCTGTCGCTGCGCGCGCCGCGCACGGGAGAGCCCGGCCTGCCTCGCGCGGCGCGCGGGGGGCCGCGGATGGGCTGCCTGAGCGCGGGCGGCGTGGCGGTGTTGCTGGCCATCGCGCTCGGCGCCCTGCGCAGACCCTGAGCGCGCTCCAACGAACGGTTGCACGGTCCGTCTCTCGGGCAGCACCGTCGATACGCCCGTCCGCGGGAATAAAAGGAATGCGCAGAGGGTTGTACCGGCGTGTGGAGCGAGTCATTCGCTTATTGAGGAAGGAGAGGAGACGAGGCAATGGCAGCGAAGCCGCAGGCTGTGACGGAGCAGACGTTCGACCCTGAGGTGCTCAAGTCGCCGACCCCGGTGCTGGTGGACTTCTGGGCGACGTGGTGCGGTCCGTGCCGGATGATCGCCCCGATCGTCGAGCAGCTCGCCGAGGAGTACCAGGGGCGGCTCAAGGTCGTGAAGGTCGACGTCGACGAGAACGGCACCGTCGCCGCCCGGTACAGCATCATGAGCATCCCGACGCTCGGGATCTTCAGGGGCGGAGAGCTGATCGAGCGGATCGTCGGCTACATGCCGAAGGAGCAGCTCAAGAAGCGGATCGACGCGGCGCTGGCGTCCCGGGTCTAGGCGCGTAGCCGGCTCCGCGTCCAGCCGGGCCCCCAGGGCCCGGCTCTTGTGTGCCGGGTCCTTGACAATACCATTGGTAGATGTCTTGACAAAGGAAATGGCACCGGTTATAGTCCGGAATGGAACACGAGGAGCATCCCGAACACGCGGGCGGGCGGGAGAAGACGGTGCGGTGAAGCAGCGAGGACCCGATACCCCGGTGTACGTGATCAGCATCGCCGCCGACTTGGCGGGCTGCCACCCCCGGACGCTGCGCATCTACGAGGAGCGCGGGCTCCTGTCGCCGGTGCGGCGGCATCGCATCCGACTATACTCGGAGAGGGACATCCAGCGGGTGCGGCTGATCAGGTACCTGACCGAGGAGAAGGGCCTGAACCTCGCGGGCGTGCGGCTCCTCCTGCAGATCCAGGAGCACTACCGCGAGGAGCTGACCTGGGTCTTCGAGGAGGATGCCGACGCGAGGCTGGACGATGCGCGGGCACGCAGTGCCGACGAAGAGAGACCACGCAAAGGAGGGCGAGGACGATGAGCATCATGCGGTGGGACCCCTTCGAGGAGGTGGGCACGCTGCGTCGGGCGATGGATCGCCTCTTCGACGACTTCTTCTCGCCGGTCCGCCGTTCGACGCGCGAGCTGGCGGCGCGGGGCCTGGCGGCCATGGAGTGGGAGCCGGCGGTCGAGATGTACGAGACGGACCACGAGGTGGTCGTGCGGGCGGAGATGCCCAACATCGATCCGAAGAGCGTGGACATCAGCGTCACCAGCGACGCGATCACGCTGAAGGGCCAGACGAAGTCCGAGGAGGAGCAGAAAGACCGGAACTACTATCGGCGCGAGCTGCGCTACGGGGCATTTGTCCGTACGTTGTCCCTGCCCACCGAGGTGAAGAGCGCGGAGGCCAAGGCCACGTACAAGGACGGGGTCCTCGAGGTGAAGATCCCGAAGTCCGAGCGAGTGCGGCCGACCTCGGTGAAAGTGCAGGTCGCGCCGTAACGCCAGGAGCCGCGCGGTCGGTACCCGGCACAGCGGGTACCGACCGCCATACCCACCACGCGGCGCACGGCGCTGCCGGGAGGAAGCAGCATGGCAAAGGTTGTGGGAATTGACCTGGGCACCACGAACTCCGTGATCGCGGCGATGATCGGCGGCGAGCCGACGGTCATCCCGAACGCCGAGGGCAGCCGGCTCACACCGTCGGTGGTCGGGTTCACCAAGACCGGGGAGCGGCTGGTCGGCCAGATGGCCCGCCGGCAGGCGATCCTGAACCCGGAGAACACCATCTACTCGATCAAGCGGTTCATGGGCCGCCGCTACGGCGAGGTGGAGACCGAGCGCAAGATCGTCTCCTACAAGGTCGAGGAGGGCAGGAACGGCGCGGCGGTGGTGAACATCCCGGCCGCCGGCCGGACGTTCACGCCCGAAGAGATCTCGGCGATGATCCTCCAGAAGCTCAAGACCGACGCCGAGGCGTACCTGGGGGAGAAGATCGAGCAGGCGGTGATCACGGTCCCCGCCTACTTCAACGACGCGCAGCGCACAGCGACCCGCAACGCCGGCGAGATCGCCGGCCTCAAGGTGCTGCGCATCATCAACGAGCCGACGGCTTCGTCCCTCGCCTACGGCCGCCAGCTCGAGCAGAAGCACGCCAAGACGATCCTCGTCTTCGACCTGGGCGGCGGCACGTTCGACGTCTCGATCCTGGAGATCGGCGAGGGCGTCTACGAGGTCAAGGCCACGAGCGGCGACACGCACCTCGGTGGGGACGACTTCGATGAGCGGATCGTCAACTGGCTCGCCGACGAGTTCCGCAAGCAACAGGGCATCGACCTGCGGCAGGACCGGCAGGCCCTCCAGCGGCTGCGGGAGGCGGCAGAGCGGGCGAAGATCGAGCTGAGCACCGTGGTGCAGACGTCGATCAACCTGCCGTTCATCACGGCGGACGCGACCGGCCCGAAGCACCTCGACATGACGCTGACGCGCGCGAAGTTCGACGAGCTGACCGCCGACCTGGTGGAGCGGTGCATCGGCCCGTTCAAGCAGGCGCTCGCGGACGCCAAGCTGAGCGAGCGGGACCTCGACGAGGTGATCCTCGTCGGCGGCGCGACACGGATGCCGAGCGTCCAGGAGCTGGTGCGGCGCCTCACCGGCAAGGAGCCCAACAAGGAGGTGCACCCGGATGAGGTCGTGGCCGTGGGCGCGGCGGTCCAGGCCGGCGTGCTCGCGGGCGAGGTACGGGAGGTCGTGCTGCTCGACGTCACGCCGCTGTCGCTCGGGATCGAGACGCTGGGCGGCGTCAACACGATCCTGATCCCGCGGAACACCACGATCCCGACGCGGAAGACGGAGACGTTCAGCACAGCCGATGACGGGCAGACGGCGGTCGACATCCACGTCCTCCAGGGCGAGCGGCCGATGGCCCGGGACAACCGGACGCTCGGCAAGTTCATCCTGGACGGCATCCCGCCGGCGCCCCGGGGCGTGCCGCAGATCGAGGTGACGTTCGACATCGACGCGAACGGCATCCTGAACGTCTCGGCACGCGACAAGGCGACCGGACGCGAGCAGTCGATCAAGATCACCGGCACCGGGACGCTCGACAAGAGCGAGGTGGACCGGCTGGTAAAAGAGGCCGAGGCCCACGCCGAGGAGGACCGGCGGAAGCGGGAGGCCGCGGAGATCCGGAACCGCGGGGACAGCCTGGCGTACCAGACCGAGCGGATGCTCAAGGAGGTCGGCGACAAAGTCCCCGCCGACGAGCGGAGCAAGGTCGAGGCGGCCCTCGGCGAGCTGCGCGAGGCCCTCAAGGGGGGCGACAGCGAGCGCATCAAGCGAGCGACCGACGCCCTCCAGCAGGCCAGCTTCAAGCTCGGGGAGGAGATGTACCGGCGGTCGACCGCGGCGGCGGGCGCGGGCAGCGCCGGCGCCCAGCCCGGCGGCGGCAAGGGCGGCGAGGACGTGATCGACGCGGAGTTCAAGCCGTCCGACAAGTCCTAGCCCCTGGGGAGGCTGAGGTGTGAGGATGACGCGCGAATACAGCGAACGCCCCGAGGCCGAGGGAGCGCCGGAGTCCGTGGCACCCGAAGGCGGGGCGCCGGAGGCATCGGCGGCGGAGGCCGATGACCTGAGCGGCCTCCCGGTCGAGGAGCTCCGCCGCAGGGTGCGTGAGGCGCAGGAGGAGGCGCAGCGGAACTGGCAGCACTTCCTCCATTCCGCGGCGGATCTCGAGAACTACAAGAAGCAGGCCGCGCGGGACCGGCAGGACGCGGTGGAGCGGACCCGCCGCCAGATGCTCGGTTTCGTGCTCGGCGTCGTCGACAACCTGGAGCGCGCGCTCGCCTTCGGCGAGGCGCAGGCGCAGGCGCTCGTGGAGGGGCTGCGGATGACGCACCGGCAGATCCTCGACCAACTTGCGGCGATCGGCGTCCGCCCGATCGACGCGGTCGGGAAGCCGTTCGACCCCCGTCTCCACGAGGCCGTCGGCGTCGCGGCGCCGGGGGCCGCGCAGGCGCCGGGGACGGTGGCCGTGGAGGTGCTCCGGGGCTACCTCCTCAACGACGACGTGCTCCGGCCCGCCCGGGTCACGGTGGTGGCCGAGCACGCAGAGCACCGGCAGGAGCCGTCAGGCGATGGAGGAGCGGAGCGGTAGCGGGCCCAGTTCCGCGCTGCCCGGCGGGTGAGTGATGGAGTTCAAGGACTACTACAAGATCCTGGGGGTGGACAGGAGCGCCGATCAGAGGGCGATCAGCCAGGCGTTCCGGAAGCTCGCGCGCCAGTACCATCCCGACGTCAACCCGGGCAACGCGGCGGCCGAGCAGCGCTTCAAGGAGATCAACGAAGCCTACCAGGTCCTGGGCGATCCCGGGCGCCGGGCGAAGTACGATCAGCTCCTCGACCTCCGCCAGCGCGGCGGTAACTGGGAAGACCTGCTGCGCCGCGGCGGCCGCGACGGCGGTACGTTCACGGTCTACGGATCGCCGGGGGACCTCGGGGAGTTCAGCGAGTTCTTCCAGCAGTTCTTCGGCGACCTCGGCGGCGGGATCTTCGGAGGCCCGTTCGGACACGGGGGGCGAGGCCGCGAGGGGCGGGGCCGGGCCGACGTGTTCGGCTTCGACGAGCTCCTGCGACGCCGGGCCCGGGGACCCCAGCCGGCAGGCCAGGACGTCGAGGGGACCGTGGAGATCTCGCTCGAGGAGGCGTACCACGGCACGCGCCGCGCCGTGACGGTCGAGGCCGACGGCGGGCCGGCGCGCACGATCGAGGTGACGATCCCGCGCGGCGTCGAGAGCGGCCAGCGCATCCGGGCCGCCGGGCAGGGCCGCGATGGAGACCTCTACCTGACCGTGCAGATCCGGCCGCATCCGCGGTTCGCGCGGCAGGGCGACGATGTGCTCTGCGAGGTCGACGTCCCGGTGTGGGTCGCGGCGCTTGGCGGGGAGGTCGAGGTGCCGACACTCCGCGGACCGGTCACGATGAAGGTGCCCGCCGGCACGCACGCCGGGCAGACGTTCCGGCTGCGCGGGCAGGGGATGCCCCGCCTGCGCGGCGAGGGATTCGGCGACCAGCTCGTCAAGGCCCGGCTCACGCTGCCGCACCCGCTGACGCCGCGCGACCGCGAGCTGCTGGAGGAGATGCGGCGGCAGCACGAGGTCCAGCGGGTGCGGACATAGGTGCCGGAGCGAGCCGCGCTGCCCGAGAAGACGATAGAGGGACGAGGCGATCCGAGATGGCGATGAAGTTCGATCGGTTCACGGAGAAGGCGCAGGAAGCCCTGGCCGGCGCCCAGGCGCTGGCCCGGGAGCACCGCCACAGCCAGATCGAGCCCGAGCACCTGCTGCTTGCGCTGCTCCAGCAGCCGGACAGCATCCCCGGCACGGTGCTCGGCCGGATCGGTGCGCGTGTCGCGGCCCTGCGCACGCACCTGGAGCAGCACCTCGCGCAGCAGCCGAAGGTCTACGGGACCGACGAGGTGTACCCGTCCGCCGCGTTCCGGCGGGCGCTCGAGGCCGCGCAGGCGGAGGCGCAGCGCCTCACGGACGAATACCTCAGCACGGAGCACCTGCTGCTGGGGATCCTCGCCGACCGGACCACCCCGGCCGGGCGCCTCCTGGCGCAGGCGGGGGTCGACCGGGAGAAGGTGTACGCGGCGCTACAGGCGATCCGGGGCGGTCAACGTGTCACGGACGCCTCGCCGGAGACCAAGTACCAGGCGCTGGAGCGATATGGCCGGGACCTGACCGCGATGGCGCGCGAGGGGAAGCTGGACCCGGTGATCGGCCGGGACGACGAGATCCGCCGCGTCGTCCAGGTGCTCGCCCGCCGGACCAAGAACAACCCGGTGCTGATCGGTGACCCCGGCGTGGGCAAGACCGCGATCGTGGAGGGGCTGGCGCAGCGCATCGTCCGCGGAGACGTACCCGAAGGCCTCCGCGGCAAGCGCGTGGTCCAGCTCGACATGGGGGCCCTCGTCGCCGGCACGAAGTACCGGGGCGAGTTCGAGGACCGGCTCAAGGCCGTGCTGCGCGAGATCACGGAGGCGGCCGGGGAGATCATCCTCTTCATCGACGAGGTGCACACGGTCGTCGGCGCGGGCGCGGCCGAGGGCGCGATGGACGCGAGCAACATGCTGAAGCCGATGCTGGCGCGCGGCGAGCTGCACGCGATCGGCGCCACCACCCTCGACGAGTACCGCACGCACATCGAGAAGGACCCGGCCCTCGAGCGCCGCTTCCAGCCGGTGTTCGTCGATCAGCCGACCGTCGAGGAGACGATCTCGATCCTCCGCGGCCTCAAGGAGAAGTACGAGGTCCACCACGGCGTGCGGATCACGGACGGCGCCGTGATCGCGGCCGCGACGCTCTCGGACCGGTACATCAGCGGCCGGTTCCTGCCGGACAAGGCGATCGACCTGATCGATGAGGCGGCGGCCCGCCTGCGGATGGAGATCGACAGCAAGCCGGCTGCGCTCGACGAGGCGGACCGGCGGATCATGCAGCTCGAGATCGAGCGGGAGGCGCTGCGCAGGGAGACCGACCCGGCGGCGCGGGAGCGCCTGGACCGCCTCGAGCGGGAGCTCGCGGAGCTGCGGGAGCAGAGCCAGGCGCTGCGGGCCCGGTGGGAGCAGGAGAAGGCGCTGCTCGCCGAGCTGCGGGCGACGCGGCAGCAGATCGACGAGACGCGGATCGCGATCGAGCAGGCCGAGCGCGCGGCGGACCTGGAGCGGGCCGCCCGGCTCCGGTACGGCACGCTGCGCGAGCTGGAGGAGCAGCGCCGGGCGCGGGAGGCGCGCCTCGCCGCGCTCGGCGAGGGGCGCCTGCTCAAGGAAGAGGTGGACGCCGAGGAGATCGCCCAGGTCGTGAGCCGCTGGACCGGCATCCCGGTGACGCGCCTCATGGAAGGCGAGATGGCCAAGCTCCTGCGGCTCGAAGACCGGCTCCACGAGCGCGTCGTCGGCCAGGACGACGCGGTGCGGGCGGTCGCCGATGCGATCCGGCGGTCGCGGGCGGGGCTGGCCGACCCCCGGCGGCCCGTGGGCTCGTTCATGTTCCTCGGCCCCACGGGCGTCGGCAAGACCGAGCTCGCGCGTGCGCTTGCCGCGCTCCTCTTCGACAGCGAGGAGGCGATGGTGCGGATCGACATGTCCGAGTACATGGAGAAGCACACCACGAGCCGCCTCGTCGGCGCGCCGCCGGGCTACGTGGGCTACGAGGAAGGGGGCCAGCTCACCGAGGCCGTGCGCCGGCGGCCGTACCGCGTGATCCTGTTCGACGAGATCGAGAAGGCGCACCCGGACGTGCAGAACATCCTGCTGCAGGTCCTCGAGGACGGGCGCCTCACGGACGGGCACGGCCGGACGGTCGACTTCCGGCACGCGATCATCATCATGACGAGCAACATGGGCAGCCAGTACCTGCGCAACCTGGACCCCGAGGACCGGCCGGCGCTCGAGCTGGTGCGCGTGCAGATCATGGAGGAGCTGCGGCGGACGCTGCGTCCGGAGTTTCTCAACCGGATCGACGAGATCATCGTCTTCCGACCGCTCACGCGCCGCAACCTGGAGCAGATCGTCGATCTCCAGATGGCGAGCCTCACCAGCCGCCTGCGCGGCCTCCGCGTCGGCCTCGAGGTGACGCCGGAGGCGCGGGCTTACCTCGCGCGCGAGGGCTACAACCCCGACTTCGGCGCGAGACCCCTGCGGCGCCTGATCCAGCGGGCGGTCGAGAACCCGCTGAGCCGCGCGCTGCTCGCCGGGGAGTTCCGGGAGGGCGACACGGTCGTCGTCGATGCCCGGGCCGGCGACATCGTGCTGCGCAAGGCCGCGCGGGCGCCGGTCTCCCCGGTCTAGTGCATGCTCCCCAACACCTGAGGGGGGCGGCAGCGAGAGGGATCGGCCGCGGGGGTGCCCCGCGCGTCCGGCCGGGGAACGGCGCCCCATCCCAACCAACCGCGGGAGCACGGCGATGCGTTCGGGCCCCGGGAGGGCGCCGCGCAGGCCCGCCGCGTCCCCTCGTCGAAACTGCGCGACGCTGCACCAGCACGCCATCGCGCGAGCCCGGCGGCATGTGCGCCGCCGGCTGTCGCGCCCGGGCACGCGGCAGCGGATCGGGAGGGCGCAGCGGCGGGGAGCGCGCGCGGTCCCCGGCGCATCCCACGGGCGGCCATGCTTGAGCTGATCGTCTTCGTCAGCGGGGGCGTCTTGCTCGCGCTCGAGATCGTCGCGAGCCGCGTCGTGGCGCCGTACTTCGGAAACTCCGTCTACGTCTGGGGGAGCCTGATCGGGGTCTTCCTGGCCGCCCTCAGCCTCGGATACTTCCTCGGCGGGCGCGCCGCCACGCGCTGGCCGGCGTGGGGGCCGTTCCTGGCGCTCGTGTTTGCGGCCGGCGCGTGCATCTATCCGATTCCGCACATCGCCGGCGAGATCCTGGGCGCGATCGCGATCCGGGACTACGGGCCCCGCGCCAACCCGCTGCTCGGCAGCACCGCGCTGTTTTTCCTGCCCAGCGTGCTCCTCGGGACCGTGTCGCCGTACGCGGTGCGGCTGCGCACGCAGTCCGTGGAAAGGGTAGGGAGCGTCGCCGGGATGCTGTACGCGCTCAGCACGCTCGGGAGCATCGCCGGCACGCTACTGGCCGCGTTCGTGCTGATCTCGGCCGTCGGTGTGCACGCGATCATCCAGCTCCTCGGGGCGACCGAGATGGGCCTCGCGCTCGCCGGATGGCTGTGGGCGAGGCGCATCGGCGCCGCCGCCGGGACGTCGGTGCTCGTGGCCGCCGTGCTGGGCCTCGGCAGCGCGGTGCCGCCCGAGGGCGCGGGCGTCATGTACGCCCGCGACACGATCTACCACCGCATCACCGTGAGCGACGAGGGCAGCGTGCGGTACCTCAAGCTGGATCGGTATTGGCAGAGCGCCCGCGACCGGAGCGCGCCGCTGCGGACCGTCTTCCCGTACACAGACTACCTCCACGTGCCGGTTGTGCTCCACCCGGAGACCCACCGCGTTCTGTTCGTCGGCATGGGCGGCGGCACCGCTCCGAGCCGTTTCTACCACGACTACCCGGCGACGCGCATCGACGTCGTCGAGATCGATCCGGGCGTGGTGGAGGCGGCCCGGCGGTTCTTTGCCCTCCCGGACAGCCCGCGCCTAGCGGTCCACGTGCAGGACGGGCGCCAGTGGATACGCCGCACGCGGGATCGCTACGATCTGATCGTGCTGGACGCGTACCTCATCGATACGATCCCGTTCCACCTGGCGACGCGCGAGTTCTACAGCGAGGCCGCGGCGCACCTCGCGCCCGGCGGTGTCGTCGCGAGCAACGTCATCGGCGCGCTCCGGGGGCCCCAGAGCCGCCTCTTCCGGGCGATCTACAAGACGTTCGGGGCGGTCTTCCCGCAGGTCTACGTCTTCCCGGTCGGCGGCAGCGCGCCCGACGCCCTGCAGAATATCATCCTCGTCGGCACGGCGGGACCGCGGCTCGGCCGCTCCGAACTGCTGCGGCGGGCCAGCCGGGCAGTGCGGGACGGGCGGGTCCGCATCGACGGCTTCGTGCGCGACGTGGCGGACGTCTACGAGGGCCCGATCGAGACGCGCGACGTCCCGCTGCTGACCGACGACTACGCGCCGACCGACCTCCTGATCGCATCGCGGTGAAGGCCCCGACGATCCCCCCTCCTATCCTGGGCCGGGATCCGGTGCCGATCCCGTCCCCCGCGCCGGGACCGCGGCCGGGCTGACGGAGCGGAGCGCTGGCATGCCCGTGCTCAAGCTGCTCATCGGCGACGTCGTCCGGACGCGCAAGACGCATCCTTGCGGGAGCGACCGGTGGGAGATCGTCCGCCTCGGCGCGGACATCGGCATCCGCTGCCTCGGATGCGGCCGGTACGTCCTCATGCCGCGCGGCAAGCTGGAGCGCCGGATCAAGGAGTTCGTCCGTCGAGGCCCGGACCCCGGCAGCGCCCCGACGGGAGAACCGCCGCGGGAAGTCTAACCCGGCGCCGAAGTTGGCATCTCTATGTGGCAGCGTGCGGCCCGCCCCGGCCCGGGTGCGCCGATCCGCCGAGGTCGCGCCCGGCGGCGCAGACGCCGAATCCGGCGACTCTGGAGCTGTGTGTGGACAACCGTCCCCCGAGACGATGGTCCTGGCTCGCAACCTGGGTCTCCCCGCTGGGAGCGGTGGCGCTGCTGCTGGTCGCCGGACGCGGCGTGGCGCTTCCGCCGCTCCCGCCCATCGTGCTCTTCGCGGCACTCGCGCTCGTGGCCGAGGGGATCGCGGTCCCGCTGGCCTACGGCGGCTACCAGACGTTCGGCGCGCTCGTCGCGCTGCCGGCGATGGTGCTCTTCGGCCCGATCCCGGCCGCGCTGCTCGCGGCGCTCGGCCTCTCGGTCGGCAACGGGCTCCTCCGGCGCCGGCCCCCCGGGACGATCTGGTTCAACGCAGGCCAGCGCGCGGTCTCGGTGCTCCTGGCCGGGTACGCGTGGAGCGCGCTGCTCGGGGCCCGCCCCTCCCTCGCGCACCCGACGCTCGGGGTGTCCGGCCAGCGGATCCTTCCGGCGTTCCTCGCCACGATCCTGACGTACACGGTGGCCACGACGCTGCAGGTGAGCGTCCGCATCGCGGTCCGGCGCCAGCAGCCGCTGAGCCACGTGCTCCGCGCCAACGCCCCCTGGCAGGGCCTCACCCACCTCGTCCTCGGCGCCTCCGGGCTGGCCGTCACGCTCCTCGCCCAGGGACGGCTGCCGCGGGAGGACGCCGGCGCCCTCGTCCCGGGCCTGATCGGCACCTTCGTCTTCCTGCTGTATATGGCGCGGCGGCAGGCGAGCTCCGAGTTCGCCGTGCTCCACCGCGCCGTCACCGACCTGCTGCAGACGCTGGACCCCTCGGAGGTCCTGAACCGCCTGGCCGACAAGCTCGAGACCCTGACGGAGCCGGACATGTTCTGGGTCGAGCTGCGAGGGGCGGGGGCGGCGTGCGAGATCCCGCTGGCCCGCGGCGTCGAGGTGGAGACGCTGCGACCGCTGGCTGCCTCCGGGCTCACGCAGGGAGCCGCGGCATGGGTGATCGAGCAGCGGAGGCCGCTGCGGATCACCGACTACCCGCGCTACCCGCACCGGAGGCCCGAGGTCGATCAGGTCCTCGGGCCCGGGCGCGTGCGCGCCGTGATGCTCGTTCCCCTCGTCGCCGGCGACGAGCCGCTCGGGATCGTCGCGCTCACCAAGGGGATCCCGGACTACTTCACGCCCTACCAGGAGCGGATCGTCACGGTTCTGGCGGCGCAGGCCGCGCTCGCCGTGCACAACGCCCGGTTGTACGAAGCCTCCCAGCGTGCGCTCGCCCGGGTGGAGGCGCTGCAGCAGGTCGCCCGGATCGCCGCGTCCGAGGAGGACCTCCGGGCCATCCAGCAGACGATCGTCGACCTCTCCGTCGGAACGCTGGGGGCCGACCGCGGGGTGCTGGCCGTCTACGACGACGCGCGGCGAGCCCTGCGCGGCGTCGCGTTCCACAACGTCCCCCCCGAGGACGCCGCCACCTGGCAGACGCCCGTCCCGGCGTCCGACTGGCGATTCCAGGCGTCCGCCCGCGCCGTTCTCGAGATGCGGCCCATCCAGGTGAACGACCGGAGGGCGCTGCCCGGCGCGCCCTCCGTGTTGCCCGGCAGCGCCTCGCGGTCGGTGCTGGCGGTGCCGATGTCGGTGCAGGGCCGTCCGCTCGGCACCATCGTGGTCGGGCGCGCCGCGCTCCACACCTGGACCGCCCAGGAGATCGACCTCCTGCAGACGCTCGCTAACGAAGGGGCGGTCGCGATCGAGCACGCCAGGCTCTTGCGCTCGACGAAGGAGCAGCTCCAGCGGATGAAAGCCCTGGAGACGATCTCCGAGCGCATCAACTCGCAGCACGACCTCAACGCGATCTTCGACGTGATCGCGGACAGCGCCCGGGAGGTGCTGGGGGCGGACCGTTGCGGCATCTACCTGGGGAGCGAGGACCTGGGGGTCGTGCAGACGTTTGCGCGCGGGCTCCGGGACGACTACGTGCGCGCGGTCGCGGCGGGCATGCGGGCGGCGCAAGGGCTCGGCAGCCTGACGATCCGCCACAAGGAGCCGATCGTGATCCTCGATGCCTCCAGCGACCCCCGGGCGAAGCAGGGCTGGGCCAGGACGATCGGGTACCGGACGATCGCGACATTCCCGCTCATGTTCCGCGACACCCCGGTCGGGGTCCTCGCCCTGTACCACGACACGGTCCGCCCGTACGGGCCGGACGAGCTGTCGCTCGGCGGCGCGTTCGCCAACCAGGCGGCGATCGCGGTGCAGAACACCCGCCTCCTGCAGGAGGCCGAGCGCCGCGCCCACCAGCTCGGCCTGCTGAACCGGATCGTCGCGCGCGTGGCCACGACGCTCCGGCCGGAAGACCTCTACGAGGCCCTCGTCGACGAGCTGCACACGACGCTCGGCTACCCCCTCGTCTCGATCCTCGTCGCCGACGCGGACCGGCTGCGCGTCGCGGCCTACCGCGGCTACGCCGATCATCCCGCGGTGATGTCGTTCACGCGCGGCGTCATCGGCCGGGTCGCGCGCACCCGCCAGGCGGCGCTCGTCGAGGACGTCTCGCGCGACCCGGACTACGTCACGGCGGACCCGAGGGTCACCCAGGAGGCGTGTGCCCCGATCTTCGAGGACGGCCGGCTCGCCGGCCTGCTCAACGTCGAGGTCATCGAGCCCACCCTCACGCACGCCGATCTGGACCTCCTCATCACGCTCGCCGGCCAGGTGAGGGCGGCCATGCGCAACGCCGCCCTGTTCGCGGAGGTCCAGCAGGCCCGGGACGAGCTGCGGGCGCTGTACGAGTGCGTCCAGGCCCTGAGCGCGTCGCTGGAGCTCTCGACCGTGCTCGAGACGGTGGTCGCCGTCACCTGTCAGCAGTTCGGGTACGATCGCGCGGCGATCCTGCTCCTCGATCCCTCGGGCGATCTCATCGTCCGCGCAACACACGGCGTGCCCGTCCCCGTCGATCGCGTCCCGCTCGGCCACGGCGCCGAAGGACGGGCCGCGCGCGACGGTCAGCCGGTGCTCACCGCGGAGGTCTCGGAGGACGCGCCGCACACCACGGCGCCGCTCCTGGCGGGCGCGACGCTGGCCGTGCCGCTGGTCCGGGACGGCCGCGTGATGGGCGCGTTCAGTGTCGGCACGGCCCGGCCCGGCGCCCTCGGGGAGCGCGACCAACGCATCCTCACGACGCTCGCCGGCTACGCCGCGATCGCGATCGAAAACGCGAGACTGTACGAGCAGGCGCGTCACCTCGCCTCCACCGACGGCCTCACCGGCCTGCTGAACCACCGCGCGTTCCGGCAGGCTCTCGACCGGGAGCTGGAGCGCGCGAAGCGCTACGCCCTTCCGCTGTCGCTCGTCATGATCGAAATCGACCACTTCAAGCGGTACAATGACACCTACGGCCACCTGCAAGGGGACGAGGTGCTGCGACTCGTCGCGCACGTGCTCCAGAAGGAGCACCGCAAGAACGTGGACACCGTTGCGCGCTACGGCGGCGACGAGTTCGTGGTGCTCCTGCCGCACACGACGAAGGCAACGGCCGGCGAGGTCGCGGAGCGGATCCGGCGCACCGTCGAGGCCACGCCGTACATCGTGGGCCAGCAGGTCACCTCGGTGACGCTGAGCCTCGGCGTGGCCGCGCACCCCGATGATGGAGACACGATCGATGCGCTCGTGGACATCGCGGATCGCCGGATGTATGCGGCGAAGGTCGCCGGAGGCAACGCGGTGGCGCTCGTGACGACCTTCTGACGGCCGATTCGCCCCCGCGCGATCGCTCGTGCCCCTGACCGCCGGCCTCGTCGGAATGCCCAACGCCGGCAAGTCCACGCTCTTCCGCGCGCTCACCGCCGCGGAGGCTGAGGTCGCGCCGTACCCGTTCACGACGATCGCCCCCAACGTGGGCATCGTGCGGATCCCCGATCCCCGCCTCGCTGAGATCGCGCGGGCCACACAGGCCGAGCGGATCGTCCCTGCCGCCCTCGAGGTGGTGGACATCGCCGGGCTCGTGCGCGGCGCCCACCGGGGGGAAGGGCTCGGCAACCAGTTCCTGGCGCGCATCCGCGAGGTGGACGCGATCGTGCACGTCGTCCGGTGCTTCCGCGGCCCCGCGGCGCACGTCGAGGGGCGCGTCGACCCCGGACGCGACATCGAGGTCGTCGACACGGAGCTGTTGCTCGCGGACCTGGCCACCGTCGAGCGGGCCCGTGCCCACGTGGCGCCGCGCGCCCGCGCGGGAGACCGCGCGGCCCGTGAGGAGGACGCCGCCCTGGCCGCGCTGGAGGCCCACATCGCCTCGGGTCGGCCCGCGCGCGCGTTCGCCGGCGGGCCCCCGTCGCCGGGGACCGTCGCCCGCCTGCACCTGCTCACCGCACGCCCGGTCGTGTACGCGGCGAACCTCGACCAGGGAGACCCCGAGGGGGCGTCCTGCCTCCGGGCCGTCGAGCAGCGCGCCGCCGCGGCGGGCGCCGCGGCCGTGGGGATCGATGCCAAGCTCGAGCTGGAGCTCTCGGAGCTCACGGAGGACGAGGCGGCGGAGTTCCTGGCCGCCCTCGGGGTATCGGAGCGCGGGCTCCCCCGCCTGCTCCGGGCCGTGTACGCGGTGCTCGGGCTACGCACGTTCTTCTCGATCGCCTCACAGGAAGTGCGCGCCTGGCCGGTGCCTGCGGGGACGCGGGCGCCTCAGGCCGCCGGGCAAATCCACACCGATATGGAGCGGGGGTTCGTGCGGGCCGAGGTCGTCTCGTATACGGACCTCCTGGCATGCGGGTCCATCGCCGCAGCACGGGAGCGCGGGCTGCTGCGCCTCGAGGGGAAGCAGTACGAGGTGCAGGACGGCGATGTCATCACGTTCCGGTTCACCGCGTAGGCCGCGTCCCGGCGGCGGGACCCGGACCGCGTCCGCGCCGGGCCCGCAGCCGCCGCGCGGCGCGCCCCGGTGCCGGGGCCGCGAGCCACCCGGACGGACCCGGGTGGACGTGCGGCGCTGCGTCAATTGTGGTATAGTGGGGTGAGCGCGGGTGATGTGACGCTGCGGCCTTCCTGCCCTGCCCGTGGCCCCTCCGGGGCCGCGTGGGCCAGGGCCGCCGGGATCAGATCCCTGACCCGATCAGTCCAGAGGAAGGAGAGTGCCGAGTGCACACCTATGAGATCGTGGCCGTCCTCCGTCCGGACCTCGATGAGGAGGCGCTGGGCGCGGCGATCGAGCGGATCCAGCAACGCGTCGTCGAGCACGGCGGGACCATGGTGGCATCGGAGCGCTGGGGCAAGCGCCGGACGGCGTATCCGATCCGCAAGTATCGCGAGGCGTACTACGTGCTGCTCGTCGTCTCCCTCGACGCGGGGCAGGTGACGCCGCTCCGCCAGACGCTGCGGCTTCACGAAGACCTCCTGCGGTTCACCCTTGCGAGCCATTCTCCCTCGCCCGCCGGAGCGACGCCCTCGGCGGGGACAGCCGCCCCGGCCGCCGGCGCCGCACCCGGGCCGGCGTCTCCAGGGCCCGAGGGAGGCCCACCGGCGGCATCGATGGAGGGGGCACATGTATAACAGAATCATCCTCATCGGGCGGCTTACGCGGGATCCCGAGCTACGGTACGTGCCGAGCGGCGCACCGGTGGCGAGCTTCACGCTGGCCGTCGACCGGCCGTTCCGGGACCAGCAGGGCAACCGGGAGACCGATTTCATCGACGTCGTCGCGTGGCGCAGGCTCGCGGAGCAGGTCAGCCAGTATATGTCCAAGGGACGGATGGTCGCCGTCGAAGGCCGGCTGCAGATCCGCTCGTACGAAACGCAGGACGGGCAGAAGCGGAAGGTGGCGGAAGTCGTCGCCGACGGCATCCGTTTCCTGGACAAGGCGCGGCCGGGCGCGGCCGAGGCCGCGGTGCCGGCCGAAGAGCCGGTGGCGGGCGGGACCGACGACGACGTTCCCTTCTGATGGACCCAGGCGCGGAGGAGAGCGATGCCTGAGACGAAGGAACGGGAGGCGCGGCCCCGTCGCGACTACCGGCGGCGGCCGAAGCGGAAGGTCTGCACCTTCTGTGTCGAGAAGGCCACGTACATCGACTACAAAGACGTCAACCGCCTGCGGCGATTCGTGACGGAGCGCGGCAAGATCCTGCCGCGCCGCGTCTCCGGCAACTGCGCCAGGCATCAGCGGGCGCTGGCGGTCGCGATCAAGCGGGCGCGCCAGCTCGCGCTCCTCCCGTACGCGGGAGAGTGATGCCGGAGCGCCGCGTGGTCGTTATCGCGGGTCCAGACGTGCGGCGGGGTGCGGGCGCCCGGCGGGACCCGCGCGGCCGGCTGTGAGACGACGATGGTGAAATCGACACGGCGGCAGGCAACGCGCGGCCTCACCGAGGGCGCGCTCCTCGCCGCGCTTACGGTGATCGTGGGCGCGGTCGGGCTCGTCGCGCCGTTCGTCGGCATTCTGCTCGCCCCGCTGCCGATCATGCTCCTCGTGATCCGGTGGGGGCTGCGGACAGCCGTGCTCGCCTCGGTGGTTGCTGCCCTGATCCTCCTGCAGTTCTTCGGACCGCTGAACGCGGTATCGATCACCGCGATGTTTGCGCCGCTGGGCCTCGCGCTCGGCTGGGGTGTGTGGCGCGGCATCGGCGCGCAGTTCACGGTGTTCCTGGGCGCTGCCGCGTTCCTGGTGTCGACGATCGCCGCGCTCGCCACGACCACGTTCGTGCTGCACCAGGACCTGGTCGGCCAGTTCATCACGAGCCAGGTGCAGGCGATGCAGATGGCGCTCAGCCTGCAGCAGAAGCTCGGGGCACCGGCGCAGCAGATCGAGGAGATGCGCAGGACGATCGCCGCGCTCCCGCAGTTCCTGCACACGGCGCTGCCGGTCATGTTCGCGCTGGGTGCGCTCGTGTGGTCCTATCTCTGCTACGCCCTGGCGCGCGCGGTCCTCCGGCGGGTGGGGCATCGGTTGCCCGGCGTGCCGCCGATCCTGAGCTGGCGCGTCCCTCCGCCGCTCGCGGCCGCGCTGCTCTGGGCCGCCGCTGTGCTGGCGCTCGCGGCCCTGCGTGTCCACCAGCTCAGCGGCGCCGCGCTGGACGCGCTGATCGTGAACGTGTTTGTCTTCGGGTTCCAGGGAGCCCTCGTCGGCATCGCCTGGGCGAATCGTCGGCAGATCCCCCGGATCGCCCAGGTGCTCGCCGGCGTGCTCGTGCTGACCGCCGGCCTGTTGCCGATCCTGGCCCTCACGGCTCTGGGGATGCTCGATACCTGGTTTGACTACCGGCGGCTCACCGGAGGCCCGGGCTCGCCCGCCTCCGGCCTCGACGCCTCGGAGACGCAGGACCGGCCGCACGCGTCGCGCGCCGGCGGGAGGCCGCCGGGGAAGGGCGCGGACACTCTGCGGATCGAGCCCGCGGAGGCGGCGCGCCCGCAGTGAAGGTCATCCTGATCAAGGACGTCCCGTCCCTCGGCCGGGCCGGAGAGGTCCGGGAGGTCAAGGACGGGTACGCGCGCAACTATCTGCTGCCCCGCGGCTTCGCCGCACCGGCGACCGATCGCAATCTCCAGGCACTGGCCCACAGCCGGCAGGCACAGCAGCAGCGTGAAGCGCGTGCCGTGCGGGAAGCCGACGCGGTCAAAAAGCAGCTCGAGTCGCTCGTCGTGGCCGTGCACGCACGAGCCGGCGAGGGAGGACGGCTCTTCGGCTCGGTGACGGCCCAGGATATCGCCGACGCGATCACGCGGCAGGGCATCGAGGTCTCGAAGAAGCAGGTCGAGCTGGACGAACCCATCAAGACCGCGGGCTTCTACAAGGTGTCGGTCCGGCTCCACCGTCAGCAGACGGCGATGGTGGAGGTCAACGTCATCGGGACGCGCTGAGCGCCACCGCCCCGGTCGGAAGGACCTCGGTGCCGGAGCTCACTCGCCGAACTCGTGCAATCCCCCGTGATCGTCGTGCTCCGCGGCCGACGGGTCCGGCGCCGCAGCCGGGGTCCCCCGCGGCGGATCGGGATCGCCCACGCCGCTCAGCACGTGGGTGATGCGCCTGAGCAGGCCGAGGTGCCTGAGAACCGGTCTGCGGTAGAGCTTCTTCACGTCGGTACCCTCCCACGAGCTCGAAGGTCTCGGTCACCGGTCGCGATCGGGGCAACCGCTAGTCCCGTACTTTGAGCGCGGACTCCGCACCTTCGGTCGAAAGCCTCCTTTGTGAACGTCGTTAGGTTCACCCGAAAGCGTGCCGTCCCGGTCAATCGCGCGCGGTTCGTCGCCGGATCGGTCCCCGGCCCACAACCGCTCCACAACCTATCTACAAGCTGTCGACCCCTCGGGCGCAGCCCGCGCACAGCCTACCCCGGCCAGCCCGGGGCGTTCTCCACAAGAAATTGACCAGCAAGACCCAATTGCCCCACAAGGGATCCAGAAACCGGCTGCAGCATACTTAGGCTCGCCAGCAGGCCGTTTCTCTCCGCCGGATGCGGTCTCCGCGGGCTTGCACAGGGATATCGCAGTATGCGAACATATGTTCGACTGAGCGCGCCCACTCCCTGAACGTCTGCGCCGGAGGCCCACGATCGTGAGCATCGCGCAGCAGATCGAGCGCGTTCCACCGCAGAACCTGGAGGCAGAACAAGGCGTCCTCGGCTCCATGCTGCTCGACCGCGACGCGATCGCCAGGACGGTCGAGGCGCTGCGGCCCGAGGACTTCTACCGCGACGCCCACCGCATCATCTTCTCGGCCATGCTCGACCTGTTCGAGCGCGGAGAGCCCGTCGACCTGATTACCGTCACCAACCGCCTCGCCGGGATGGGCAAGCTCGACGACGCCGGCGGGGCCACGTACCTCGCCTCGCTGCCTAACGTCGTGCCCACGGCCGCGAACGTCGACTACTACGCCGGCATCGTGCTCGAAAAATCGATGCTGCGCGCCCTGATCAACGCCGGCACCCACATCGCCTCGTTGGGCTACGACGGCGCGGACGATGTCGCGGCGTTGATCGACCAGGCCGAGCGGCTGGTCTTCGGCATCGCCGCGCGCCGCAACGTCCAGGACTTCCAGCCCATCAAGGAGATTCTCAAGGAGAGCTTCGAGCGAATCGACAAGCGCTACCAGGAAAAGGGCACGGTGACGGGCATCGCGACCGGCTTCACCGATCTCGACATGCTCACCTCCGGCCTTCAGCCCTCAGACATGATCATCGTGGCGGCGCGCCCGTCGGTCGGGAAGTGCCTCAGCGCCGACTCGGAGATCGTGCTGGAGGACGGCACCATCGCCACGATCGAGGAGATCGTCCAGCGCAGGCAGGCCCGGCTCCTGACCCTGGGACGGGACGGGAAGTTCAGGGTGACAGAGCCATCTGCGTTCGTGGATGACGGGATCAAGCCCGTGTTCCGGGTGACGACGAGCCTGGGCCGGACGGTCGAGTGCACGGCGATTCACCCGTTCCTGACGATCGAAGGGTGGCTGCCTCTCGCGTCGCTCCGCGTTGGAGATCGCATCGCTGTCCCCCGCAGAATCGCGGTCTTCGGCAGCGCGCCGCTGCGCGAGTGTGAGATCAAGCTGCTCGCGTACCTGGTTGGAGACGGCTCGCTCGGCGGCGGCAAGGTTTCACGCACCAACGGCCACGCGCGCATCATCGAGGACTTCGCGGAAGCAGTCCGGGCATTCGGTGGCGCGCGAGGTCGACGGGAACGCGACCGTAGCGGATGGCGGGCACCGGCGCTCGCGATCACCGGCGACCCCTTCTTCATCAAGAGGCATCGACAAGCGTTCCCCCGGGCACTCCGGGCTCCTCTGGGGCGGGTGCGCGGGTCCCCAGGCCGATTGGCGCGAGCACGAGGAGCGAGCCCCGCCAGCGTGACGCGCCGGACGAGCGGAGCCAGCGGCCCGACCGAAGCGGTGTTCCGCCGACTGTGGAGAGTGCTCACCGTGCCGCCCGAGGCGCGGGCGCCACATGGCCTCGCCACGATCGGCAGAGGCAGCAAGAACCCCGTCGTCCTGTGGCTCATGGGACACGGATTGTGGCGGAAAGACGCCGGTGGCAAAGAGATCCCCGCAGCCGTCTTCACCCTCCCCCGCCCCCAGCTTGCGCTCTTCTTGAATCGCCTGTTCGCAACCGGCGGGTGGGCGACCGCCAAGCGAGAACGGCGGGCCGCGCAGGTCGGCTATGCGACGGCAAGCCGGCGGCTAGCCCGCCAGGTCCAGCATCTCCTTCTGCGCTTCGGGATCATCGCCCGGCTCCGGACGCGCGCAGTCCGCGACAACGGGACCCAGCGGGCCGCGTGGCACGTGGAGATCACCGACCCGGCGTCGCTGGAGACGTTTGCGCGAGACATCGGCATCTTCGCCCAGGAGGCCCGGCTCGCGCGCGTCCTCGCGGCCGTCGCGGCGAGAGCCCGAAGGCCACACACGGATGGGATCCCGCCCGGGATACGGCCGGCCATCGCGGCCGCGAAAGGCGCAGCGTCGTGGGCTCGCACGGCGCGGCGGGCGGGATTCGCTGGACCGTCCAGCCCTCACGCGGGAATTCGGATGCTGTCCCGGGATCGGTTGCGCCCAATTGCGCACGCCGTGCAGAGCGCATCCCTGCGCCGGCTCGCGATGAGCGATGTCTGTTGGGACCGGATCGTCGCCATCGAGCCGGTCGGGGCAAGGCAGGTCTATGACCTGACTATCGTCGAGACCCACAACTTCGTCGCGAACGATGTGCTCGTCCACAATACCACGTTCGCTCTCAATATCGCCCAGCACGCGGCGCTCGCGCACAGGGTCCCCGTCGCGATCTTCAGCCTGGAGACGAGCAAGGAACAGCTCGTCCAGCGCATCCTCTGCTCGGAAGCGCAGGTCGACAACACCAAGCTGCGCACGGGGTTCCTCGCCGACGAGGACTGGCGGAAGCTCGCGCGCGCGATGGGCGGCCTGAGCGAGGCGCCGATCTTCATCGACGACTCGGCCACGCTGTCGGTCATCGAGATGCGCGCCAAGGCGCGCAAGCTCAAGGCCGAGCACGGGCTCGGCCTGATCGTCATCGACTACATCCAGATGATCCAATCGTACAAGCGGGCGGAGAACCGCACGCAGGAGCTGAGCGAGATCGCGCGCGGCATCAAGTCGCTCGCCAAGGAGCTGGACGTTCCGATCATCGCGATCTCGCAGCTCAGCCGGGCCGTCGAGGCGCTGGGCCAGAAGCGCCCGATGCTGAGCCATCTGAGGGAATCGGGCGAAATCGAGCAGGTGAGCGATCTCGTCATCTTCCTCTACCGCGAAGACTACTACGACCTCGAGAAGGCGCAGCGGGAGAACAAGGAAAACATCTGCGAGGTCATCATCGCCAAACATCGCAACGGCCCGATCGGGGTCGTCGAGCTGTACTTCCACAAGGAGTACAGCCGATTCGCGAACCTCGAGACACGGCGACGAGGCTCGTGAGGTCCGCCGGCCGGTGGCGGATCACCCGCCGGGGATACCGTCCGGTGGATCGGCAGCGTCGGCGGCTGGCCAAGCGGCATCGTCGCCTCAGAGCGTCGGCAGCCGGGTCGGACGGCGCACGGCGGCGAACAGGTCGCCGCGCCTTTCCAGGCGCGCGAGGACCGTCTCGATCGTAAACTCCTCCGGCCGCACGCGGCCGGAGGAGATCTCGCGCCACGTCAGCGGGGTGCTCACGGGCGCTCCCGGCTTCGCGCGGACGCTGTAGGGGGCAACGATGCTCTTCGCTTCGGCGTTCTGCGCATAATCGACGAGCACTTTGCCCGCCCGGCCGGCGAGGTGCTTGTCGAGCGTCAGCTCGCCCGGGTGCGCCGCGGCCACGCGGCGCAGGAACTCTTTCAGCCAGCCGCGCACGGTTTCGAACGTATACCGTTGCTCGATCGGGACGAAGATGTGGACGCCGCGGCTCCCGGTCGTCTTCGGCACTCCCGGCAGGCCCGCCGCCTCCAGGGCGTCCCCGATCCGGCGCGCGACGCGCAGGATCTCGGCAAAGGGCAGGCCCGGCGCCGGGTCGAGGTCGAACACCATCCACGTCGGGCGCGCGGGGCGCCGGATCGTGGACGTCCACGGATGCATTTCGATGACGCCCTGGTTGGCGACCCAGACGAGCTCCGCGGGATCGTCCACGACCAGCATCTCCGCCACCCGCCCGGTGCCGTGGACGCGGTAGCGGAACCGTTCAAGCCACGTCGGGGCGTACGCGGGCACCCGCCATCTGTAGAAGCTCCCGCCCTCGATGCCGTCCGGCCACGCGCGCATGATGAAGGGACGATCCTCCATGTAGGGGAGCAGCACCGGCGCCACGGCTCGGTAGTAGCGGAGGAGGTCGCCCTTCGTGAAGCCGGACTCAGGCCAGTAGATCTTCCGCAGGCGGGTGACATCGACGCGCCGGCGTCCCAGGATCCAGCGCTCACGATCGCGGCCGTCGCGTGCGGTGGACGGCATCGGGCGAATCCCTCCAGGTCGTTCATGCACCGGCGGGGCTGCGTGGTCCTCCTTCCTGCGGCATCGACTGCCCGACTGCCGCGCAGCCGGCGCGGGGCCCCCCACGCCCCGAGGAGGGGGACGCCGGTGCGCCCCGAACAAGACCGTGACCCCTGGCCGATAAGGGGCGGACGTGACGCCCGAGCACCGGTTCCACAAGTTCGATCCGTCGAACGCCGAGCGCCTCCTCTCGGAGGAGCGGGCGGAGCTCCATCCTCCGCAGCGGGTGCTCGCGCTGCTGGATCTCCGCGCCGGGCAGGTCGTCGCCGACGTCGGGTGCGGTCCCGGGTTTTTCACCCTGCCCATCGCCCGCGCCGTGCAGCCCGGCGGCCGGGTCTTCGCCCTCGACATCGTGCCCGAGATGCTGGACCGGCTGCGCGGACGTCTGGGCGCGCACGGCGTCTCGAACGTCGACCCGCTGCTCTCGCAGGAGTCGTCCCTGCCTCTCGGTGACATGTCCTGCGACCGGCTCCTGGCCGCGTTTCTCCTGCACGAACTCGCCGATCCGGCCGCGTCGTTGAGCGAGATGCGGCGCGTGCTGCGTCCGCACGGAAGCGGCGTGGTCGCGGAGTGGTTCGCCCGCGAGAGTCCGGTGGGGCCGCCGCTCCGAGTCCGCGTGCCGCCCCACCGCGCGGCCGCCTGGCTGCGGGCGGCGGGCCTCACCCCGGAGCCCCCCGTCACGCTCGGCCCCTACAGCTACGTCATCGCCTTCCGGCGCTGATCGAGCGGCGTGCCCGACTTGGGTCGACGCCATAGAGACTACTCGCTGAAACGGCTGCGAGACGGCCGCTGAGCTCCTGATCGATACCGGGGCGTTCGTCGCCTTGCTCGATCGGAGCGAAGCAAGACGCTCGGAGCGTGTAGCGGTACGATCGCAGTCGAGCGGCCGCATCCTCACACCCGAGGCCGTGGTCACCGAGACAATCCAGCTCGTTGGTCCAGCCTGTCGGAGGTCACGCGGCAGAGTCTCGCGGCGGACCGTGCGCGTTCCCGGCGCCTCACAGCCGGTTTTCGCCCGCGCGCAGGCAGGGAAAACTGGTATGAGACCGGTCCTGCACCAGGACTTCCACGTGAAGGGTGCGTGAGGCGCACATGGAGCTCCCGGGGTACGTGCAGATCGAGCCCGTCGGACAATGTAATCTGAGGTGCCAGATGTGCGCGATCCAGTTCCGGCGGGACGGCCCCGCCGATGGCCCGCCGGCCTTCATGTCGTTCGAGACCTTCACCCGCGTGCTCGACCAGTTCACCGGGGTGCGGGAACTGCACCTCCAGGGCCTCGGCGAGCCGATGATGCACCCACGCTTCTTCGACATGGTGGCGTACGCAGCCGGCAAGGGGATCGTGGTGACGACCAACTCGAACCTGACGCTGCTCACCCCCAGGCGGGCCGAGCGCTGTGTCACGAGCGGCCTCCATAGTCTGCACGTCTCGATCGATGGGGCGACCGCCGAGACGTACGAGCGGATCCGTGCGCGCGCCCGCTTTGATCAGGTCGTCCGCAATGTGAGACTCGTGGTCGATGCGCGGCGCCGCCTGGGCGGCCGGCTCCCGCATCTGCACATGGTGACGGTCGTGATGCGCCAGAACCTGGCGGAGCTCCCCGAGATCGTGCGGCTCGCCCACCGTCTCTCCCTGGAGTCGCTGTTCGTCCAGCATCTGTGCCACGACTTCGGCGAGTCGACGCTCCCGGCCCAGTACGGCCCCATGCGCGAGTTCGTTCAGGACGAGAGCCTGCTCGAAGAGGACCTGGAGCGCGTCGAGCATTACTTCAGCCGGGCCCGGGCCGTGGCGCGCGAGCTCGGGTTCCCCGTGCGGCTGCCGCGTGCGCGCCCTCGCCGGCACGCGCCCGGGACACCCGGTCCGCAGCGATGCGACTGGCCGTGGCGGGGCGCCTATCTGGACTACCGGGGCTACGCGATGCCGTGCTGCATGGTCTCCACGGCCGACAGGATCCACTTCGGCAATATGGCGGAGCAGGGCGTCGAGCGGATTTGGAACGGTACAGCGTACCAGGCATTTCGCGACCGGCTGGCCTCCGATGTCCCTCCCGAGATCTGCGCCTCCTGCTCTGTCTACCACGGGATATTCTAGCCCGTTGGGAAGCACGGCGCTCCGCAGCACCGGAAGCCACGATCAGTAGTGCGCACCCTCTCCAAGCACCACCCGGCCGGCGAACGCCCGGTAGACCACGATCTGGTAGATGGCAAGCAGGAGCACCCCGGGGATCGTCCACAGGAGCCCCGCGAGCAACGCCCCCGGCGGCGCGGCCGCGTTCGCGACGGTCAGACTCCGGGAGGCGTCGAGGGACGACGGCAGCAACTCCGGGTAGAGGCCCGCGGCGGTCGACGCCAGCAACCCGACGATGACGGCGGCGGAGCACAGGAACGCGGCGCGGTCGGCGCGCCGGCGGTGATACCACGGCGCGAGCGCCAGCCCGGCCAGGGCGAGCGCGGGAAGGACCGCCAGCGCCGGCAGCGCCTGGAAGTTGCGCGCCATCGCGGGGCGCACGGCAAACGTTGCCGCGGTGAGCGCAACGGCGAGCAGCGCGGTGGCCGCCCACAGGACCGCGGCGCAGCGGTGCGCGCGCTGGTAGAGGACGCCCTCGGCCTTCAGGCACAGGTAGCGGGCGCCGTGGCCGCTGAGGACCGCCAGGCTGAACAGGCCCACGAGGAGGGCGTAAGGGTTCAGCATCCACTCGAAGAGCCCTTGAAAGTACCCCCGTGTATCGAAGGGCACCCCCGCCACGACGTTGCCGGCGGCCACGCCGTAGAGGAGCGCCAGCAGGAGGCTGCTCACCGAGAACACGACGTCCCAGGGCCCCCGCCACAGCGGGTCCTGGACGTGGTGGCGGAACTCGATCGCCACCCCGCGGCCCATGAGCAGCCACAGGACGATCGTGAGCGGCAGGTAGAAGCCGCTGAAGGCGACCGCATACACCCTGGGGAACGCCAAGAACAGGGCCGCGCCCCAGGTGATGAGCCAGACCTCGTTTCCGTCCCAGACCGGCCCGATGGCGCCCAGCCCCACCCTCCGCTCCTCATCGGTGCGGGCCACCCAGAGGTGGAGCGCGCCCACTCCGAGGTCGAACCCGTCCAGCACCGCGTAGCCGATGAGGAGCCCGGCGAGGATCGCGAACCAGACGGTGCCCATCACGCTCTCCCGGTCACTGCCCGGCGGGCACGGCATGGGCCGCGCCCGCCGGCCCGGCCGGGGCGTCCGCCGGGCCCGCCGCCACGACGCGCAGGACGAGATACAGGAAGACGAGCCCCAGCAGGGCGTACATCCCGGCGAAGCCGAGCAACGTGAAGATGGTCTCCGCCGCGACGACCGTGGGGGACGCCCCCTCGGCCGTGCGCAGGAGGCCGTAGACCAGATAGGGCTGCCGGCCCACCTCGGTCACGGTCCACCCCGCTTCGTTCGCGATGTACGGAAACGGGAGCTGGGCCAGGAGGATCCAGAGAAACCACCGGCACCGCGCGAGCGCGCGCCGCCACCAGAGCAGGATCCCGAGCAGGAAGACGGCGATGAAGATGGTCCCGAGCCCCACCATGATGTGGTAGGCATAGTAGGTGATCTGCACCGGCGGCCAGAGATCGCGCGGATAGTCGCCAAGGCCCCTGACCGTGGCGTGGAAGTCCCCGTAGGTGAGGAAGCTCAGGAGGTCAGGCACGATCACGGGATCCAGCAGCCGCCCCCGCGTCGTATCCGGCATCCCGATGATCGCGAGCGGTGCACCCGGCCGGGTCCGGAACAGCCCCTCCATGGCGGCGAGCTTGAGAGGCTGGTAGACGAGGACGTTCCGACTGTTGAGATCGCCCGTGGGGAAGAGCTGGGTGAGCGCGAAGACGGCGCCGACGACGACCCCGAGCGTGACCGACAGGCGGCCGAAGGCGACGTGCGTCCCCGCCAGGAGGTAGTAGGCGCCCGTGGCGGCGACGACGATCGCCGCCGTCAGGATCGCGCCGTTGATGACGTGCGCGTACTGCCACCACGCAAACGGATTCCCCACCAGCGCCCAGAAGTTGTCCAGGTGGACGGTGCCCTGGGGGCCGACCGCGTACCCCACCGGGTGCTGCATCCAGGCGTTCGTCGCCGTGATGAAGAACCCCGATATGAGCGCGCCCGCGGCCACGAGGATGGACGACAGCCAGTGGAGACGCGGGCTCACGCGGCCTTCGCCGAAGAGCAGGATCCCGAGAAACGACGACTCCAGGAAGAACGCGAACACTCCCTCGAGCGCAAGCGTCTGCCCCACCACGCCGCCGGCGAACGCCGAGAACGTCGCCCAATTCGTGCCGAACTGGAACTCCATCGGGATGCCCGTCACGACGCCCATCGCGAAGTTCAGCGCGAAGATCCGGGTCCAGAAACGGGCCGCTGCCGCCGACAGCGCGTCACGACGGACGAGATGGAGGGTCTTGAGGGCAGCGATCAGGGGCGCGAGGCCCATCGTCAGGATAGGGAAGAGGTAGTGGTACATGACGGTGAACGTGAACTGCACGCGGTCCGCGACAACGGCATCCGTCATGGCGTACCCCTACTGTCCGCCGAGACGTCGCGCCCCGCGCGGACGACGCCGGCGCCCTCCCCGGCGCACGCGACGCGGTGCGCGACGGCACGCTTCTCCGAGGGTGCGCCCACGCACCTTCCTCGATCCCCACGCGGTGAGCCGGCGCGTGCGTCTACGAGATCCGCCACCGCCACTCGAAGGGCACCCGCTTCGCCGCGACGGCCGGCACCCACCGGTACGCCAGCACGTACGCCAGGACGAGCGCCGCGGCCGCGATCAGCATCGCGCCGGTCCGCGCGGCGGCGGCCATGCCGGACCAGACTCCGCCCACCAGGGCCGCCACGCCGGCGTTGCTCAGCCACAACACGATCCGTCCCGGGCGGGGATGGTAAGGGGCCGGCTGGCGCGGGATGGCCAGCACGTCGGGAATCGTCGCGCGATAGTACCACATCAGGAACGGCGTGATCTTGTAGAGCTGCCCGATGATCGCCTGCGTCACCCACCCGAGCAGGAACACCACCACAGCACACGCTCCCAGCCGGTCACGAGGCGCCGTGCGCAGCACCCCGGCCGCCCACCCCGTGCCCATGCCCGCCAGGACGAGCGAGTAGGCCACGACCGCGTGCCAGTGCGCGACGTTCAGGTCCGGGGCCCGGCTGCGGCGGTGCGCGAGGACGTGCAGGACCTCCCAGCTGAACAGCGCCAGCCCGGCCGCCGCGCAGAGCGCCGCCGCCCGAAACATCCACCCTGCGCCGGCCGCGACCCCGGCCAGCGTCTCCCCGATGGCGAGCACGCCGAGCGCCAGGATGATCCACCCGCGCCGCGCGCTCGCCACCCGCGCACCGTGCACGAGCGGCACCAGACGATAGAAGGTGCCCACGACCATCAGCCCGAGGAAGCCGCCGAGCCCCAAGCTCAGGTGGACGAGGAGCCCACGATGGGCCATGAGGAGCCCGGGCCACAGGCCCCACCGGAGGTTCGCGGCGAGCGCCAGGCCCCACAGCAGCACGAGCAGCAGGCACAGCAGCGCAACCAAGGTGTGCGGGCTGAGGACGGCGCGCCGGGGGCCCGCCGACGTCAGGGTCGCGGCGAGCAACGCGATGAACCACCAGGACGCCAGGTTGACACCGACCCCGCCGGCGACCGCCCACGCCGGTCGGCCGGCGGCGAAGCCGGCCACGAGCGCGAGGACGCCCAGCGCAAACAGGGTATACAGCCACGGGATCGTGCGCTCACCGCGGACCCGAGCACCCAGGAGCGCAGGGGCCATCTGCATCGCCGCGCCCATGATCGTCATCGTGGCCCACCCGAGGGTCGCGACGTGCGTGGCGGCGAAGGCCGGGAACGCCTCGTAGGCGCCCTCGGCGAGGAGCCCGGATACGAAGACCAGCAAGATGCCGAGGGACGGGAACGCCAGCCCCACCGCCGTCCAGGTGAACCAGCTGCCGAACGTAAATGCCAGCGGGCCGCCGGCCGCGGGGGGCGCGGCGTCACGAGGCTCCGCTCCGGCGCCCGCAGCCCCGCGGGGCGGAGCGCCCGGAGACGCGCGGCCTCGCGTCGGCCGCCCGACGTCGTCTACCATTCGAATCGGGAACGCGGCAAGGTCAGCCGGCTCCGCCGCCGTGCCCTTGGCCCTCCCGGGAGAGACGGCTCAGGCAGGCGACGGTGTCGCGAGCGATCAGGAGTTCCTCGTCGACCGGGATCACATAGGCGTGGAGCGTGGACGCGGGTGTGCTGATCCGGCCCTCTCTGCCCACCGCGGCTTCGTTCTGGCCCTCGTCGAGCCTGAGGCCGCACCACTCCATGCCGGCGCAGATCCGCGCGCGGACCGATGGAGCGTGCTCCCCGATGCCGCCTCCGAAGATCACCGCGTCGGCCCCGCCCAGGGCAGCGAGATAGGCCCCGATGTACTTCCTGGCGCGGTAGCAGAACATCTCCACCGCCAGCCCCGCCTGGGCGTCCCCCCGCCGCTCCGCCTCCAGCAGGTCCTGCATATCCGACGAGCGCCCTGAGACTCCGAGAAGGCCCGAGCGAGCGTTCAACCACGCCTCCACCTCCTCGACGGTCGCGCGCTCCCGGCGCGCCAGCCACCCGGCGAGCGAGGGGTCGACGTCGCCGGACCGCGTCCCCATCATGAGGCCCTCGAGCGGCGTCAGGCCCATCGAGGTGTCCACCGACTGCCCACCCTGGACGGCGGCGGCGGAGCAGCCGTTCCCGAGCTGGAGCGTGATCACCGTGGTCCGGGCGAGCGGCCGGCCGGTGAGGACGGCGTAGCGCTCCACCATGGAGCGGTGTGCGAAGCCATGAAACCCGTACCGGCGGATACCATGCCGGACCGCCAGATCCCGCGGGATTGCGTACTGGGCCGCCCGCGCGGGCAGCGTGCGGTGAAACGCCGTATCGAACGTCGCCACCATCGGCACGCCAGGGCCCAGGGCCGCGCGGGCGGCCCGGATGACACGGAGCGCGGGCTCGGTGTGCAGCGGATCGAGGGACGAGAGCGCGCCGAGCGCGTCGAGCAGGCGGTCGTCGATCACGGCGGGTTCCGCGAAGCGGTCCCCGCCGTGGACGATCCGGTGTCCCACCCCATCGACGCGGAGGGCGCCGCCCGCCCCCATCGACCCGAGCCAGCCCAGGGCCGCGCGCGCCGCCTCGCCGTGGTCGGGGATCGACGCGTGCTCCTCGCGGTGGCGTCCGTCGGGCCCGCTCCCGGAGAGCGACGCGGCACCGCCGATGCGCGCCACGATCCCGCGCGCCAGACGCCGCGCGCGCCCCGCATCACCCGCGTCTGGCGACGCCTCGATCAGCTGGAATTTCAGCGTGGAGCTTCCCGCATTGAGCACGAGGATGTTCATCACGCGCCTCTGAGCGGCCAAGGGATCACCGCGGTGGGCCGACGGACCGTGCAGGGCGTCGCGGGTTCCCGTCAGTCGTCGTCCTCTTCTTCCCCGCCCATCGCGCGGCCGGGCGCCAGGGCGTCGGCCGCGGCGACCAGGTCGCTCAGGGTCTGGGCGATCCGCGGAAAGTCCCGGGTGAGGCCGTCGAGCCCGCCTACCCCATGGTCGGTGTACGTCTCGACGATCAACTGGGCCGCCAGCTTCTTGAGGTCCTTCCGCGTGATGTCCGGCATCGCTGTGGTCTCCTCTCCGGGTGGAGTCGTGCTATCCGGCCTGCTCACCCCGCTCACGGCGGGCATCCGGGGGTGCTGCGGCGGCGCCGCGCGCCTGGGCCTCTGAGCGCGAGGGCGTGGGGCGAAGCGCGCCAGGTAAGCGATCTCCAGCGCTCCGCCGGTGTTCACCGCGAGGAGCGCCGCGAACCACGCCCACTGTCGTTCCCGCGCCGCCCGCCACAGGGCGAGTCCCTTCCACGCCGACGACCATGCGATGAGCGGCACGAGGAAGGACATGGGTGTCGATCTCAGCCGCTCGCCGACGAGCCGCAACACCGATGGCCCGCGAGTCCGAAGCACCAGAGAGGCCCTCCCGTCCTCCGATACCACCGGTCCCCGGGCGGCAAACGCCCGCCCGGCGGGAAGCACGCCGTAGGTCCGTTGCTTACTTCACTACGGCGCCGTCCCCGGCGGGACCTCGGCGGAGGCGGACGGGGGGACCACCAGGGTGAGGGATACGGCGCCTTCCCGGCGGCGCGCACGACCGTGCATAACGACGATGAGGCCGAGGGGGGCCGGGTCCCCCGGTCCCCCCTGGAGCCTCTCGCCGCGCCCGCCGGCTGCGGCTTACGCGGGCGCCGGGTGGGCCCGGCGGGGCCCCCCGAAGATCCGGCCCGGCCGCCACGGCGTCCCGAGCAGCGGCAGCAGGTAGTAGTCGAGCCCGATATACCCTGCGACCTTCCAGGCCAGCATGAGCAGGATCGCGGCCACGAACAGCACCGGATTGGTGCTCGCCGTGCCGGCCATCAGGTAGCTCCAGTTCATCAGGGCGCCGAAGAAGGCCGAGAAGCCCACGAACACGCCCAGGACGAGCGCGATCCCCACGGCCAGCTCGCCCACCGCCACGACCTTGGCGAACCACGTGTAGCTGTGGGTCGCGAGCAGGTACTGGATGAAGTCGCGGTACCAGCCGAACGCGATCGGCGGCTGTCCCTGCGGCGGGATCACGACCGCGCGCTCCCAGTAGGCCTTCACGGCGGCGCCTGTCTGCATCCACGCCGGGCTCGCGAGCTTATGGAGAGAGGCCTCGAACCATTGATAGCCCAGCCAGACCCGCACGATGAGCCAGAACCAGGCCATCCCGGTGTTGCTGAAGAGGAACCGCGCCAGCGGCGGATCCTCGATCGCGGTGCCCCGTACGACGATCCGTGCCATCGTGCTCACCTCCACCGCAAGTGTAGACGCCGCCGCGGTGCGAGCCCATCAGGCCACGCACCGATCCGTCGTCGGGTCTCCAGTGGACACCTCCGCGGCCGCGAGAAGGCCGACGCGGCTCCCCCGCCTGCTATAATTCTCGTGGTGCAGCCCTCCCTCACCCCGGTCGTCATCGGCATCGCCGTGGGGATCCACGTCGCGGTGGTGCTGCTGCTGGCCGCGAGTTATCTCGAAACGCGCTCCCGCTACGTGGCCTGGTGGATGGCGGGCGCGGCGGTCCTGGCGGCCCGCGCGGGGGTGGAGGCGTGGGCCGGATCGAGCGCGCAGGCGATCCCCGCGCTGGTGGTGCGCAGCGCGCTCCTCCTGGCCGGCGCCGGCTTCTTCATCACCGGCGCGGTCGCGCGGGATCCCCGCGCGCGCGGCGTCACGCTGGTCGGCCTCCTCGGCTTCGGCGGGCTGCTGCTCGCCGCGGTGCTCGTCCTGCTGATCGGACGGGGCGACGCGGCCTCGGCCAGCCTCCTGGCCGGCCTCGGCGCGGGCGCCGCCCTGCTCCTGGCCGCGGAGGGCTACCGGCGGGCCGAGCAGATCCTGGACGATCCGGCGACGCGAACGGTGGGCGCGGGCCTCCTCCTCACCGGCGCGAACTTCATCGCGTGGGCCGGATTGGCGCGCACCTCCCAGGTGGTCGCCGTCTCGGAGCTCCTCGGCGGCCTCTGCATGCTGGTGTTCGGGGCGGGGATCGTGATGAGGGCCCTGCAGCGCGCGCAGCGGCTGGTGGTCCTGAGCGGCATCAGCGCCTTGCTGCAGCAGGCGCGTCCGCCCCGTGAGCTTCTCGCGGAGGTCCTGCAGCGGGTCGGCGGCCTCCTGCAGCTGCACACCGGCTGGGTATTCCTCCGGAACCAGGAGAACGGCGCGTACGAGCTCGCCACCGCGTACCACCTGCCCCGCGCGCTCGAGCAGGACGAGCGGGCGGCGATGCGCGGGCCGTGCCGGTGCCTGGATCTCCTGCAGGCGGGCCAGCTCACGCAGCCCGTGAACATCGTGAACTGCCTGCGGCTGGAGCGCGTCGGCGTCCGGGCCCAGCACGCGAGCGTGCCGCTGCGCAGCTCGACCGGGATCGCCGGCCTGATGAACCTCCAGCTCCCGTCCGGACGGCTATTCAGCCAGCGCGAGCTCGCGCTCCTCGCGACGGTCGGAAGCCAGGTCGGCCTCGCGATCGAGCGGGCCCGCCTGCTCGACGAGCTGCAGGAAAAGGAACGCGTCCGGAGCGATCTCATCAAGCGGTTGCTCACCGCCCACGAGGACGAGCGGCGTCGCATCGCCCGCGAGCTGCACGACGAGACCGGTCAGGCGCTCACCGCCCTGATCCTCACCATCGACCGCGTGCGCGCCCGCGCCGAGCAGGGGCAGACCGAGACCGCGGCGGAGCTCGCCCGGCTCCGGGGACTCGCCGAGGCGACCCTCGAGGAAGTCCGCAAGCTGATCTACGACCTGCGTCCGACCGTCCTCGACGACCTGGGGCTGGCGGCCGCGCTCCGGTGGTACGTCCAGCACCAGCTCGCGGCGCGCGGGCTCGCCGTGGGCCTCCATGTCCAGCTCGGGGACAGGCGGCTCGACCCGATGCTGGAGACCGCCGTGTTCCGGATCGCGCAGGAAGCGCTCTGGAACGTCGTCAAGCACGCCGGGGCCACCGAGGTGGACGTGGAGCTCACCCTCGCGGACGGGCAGGTGCGCCTCCGGGTGAGGGACAACGGCCGCGGGTTCCAGGTGGACGGCGTCCGGTCGGTCGACCCGCTGCGCGGTGGGGCCGGCCTCGGCGGGATGCAGGAACGGGCGGCGCTGCTCGGCGGCCGCGTCCGCATCGCCTCGAGGCCCGGCAGCGGGACCGAGGTCCTCGCCGAGTTCCCCCTCCCCGCCGCCGCCCCGTCCGGACCGCACGGAGCGCGGCCGGCCCCTCCCGCCTCCCGCGCGCAGCCCACCACAATCGGTCCCCCACCGGATGGCGGCCCCGGGGAGCGCGCCGGAGACATGCCGCCCCACGCCGGCTCGCAGCCTCCTCACGCGATCTGAGCTGACGGCGTTTCGCGGCGCTCGCCGCGCCAGGCCTTCACGACGCGAACCGAGTACTGGCCTCCCCACTCGCTCGCCACGCGCCCGTCATCCTCGGGATCGTTCCACGGCACGCCGTCGACCAGAAAGAGGTACGTGTAGGTTCCCGGCCCGAGCGTCAGCGAGACCGTCCACCAGCCGTCCGGGCCGCGGGTCAGCTTGTGCGCCGAGGTGTCCCACCGGTTGAACGAGCCGACCAGAACCACGGACCGGGCAGTGGGGATGCGCCGCCCGTGGATCCTGAAGGTAACGTTCTGGAGCTCCTCGTGCAGGACCGAGGCCTTCATGTCGTCCCCCCCCGGCCGCGCCAGGTCGCGATAGCGCTGACAGCGCGGCCCTGGAATCGATCGGTTACCTTCCCTCTCTCTATACCAGAGGACCGCGCGGTCGCAGAATCGGGCGGCGACCTGATTGTGGCGCGAGTCACCCGCGGAGCTGCCCGAGCCGCCCGGCCTCGCGATGCGCCGCCGGGACGTAGGTCGGGCCCGCAGAGATGCCGGGCGCGTCTCCCGGCGGCCCACGAGGGCGGATTCGACCACCACCATCCGCGGGCGCGTGTTCCTGACCGCCCACCAGAATCCGGCCCCGTCCTCGAGCAGCGCGATCCGGCCCGCCCGCCGCCAGGCACAGCGCAGTGCGATTGCCAGAGCGCCATGATAGCATGGGCGTATCCCGCAGTACGCTGGGATGGCGATCGGGTTGTCGCGCCGGCCGGCCCGTGTTGCGCTCGCCACCGGCGCCGGGATCTGAGGCGCCCGAGGGGAGATGCCATGAACGTGTGGGCCGCCCCCGTCCTTGGAGCACTCCTCCACGCCCTCGGCCTGGCGTTTGCGATGTTCTGGGAGATCCTGTGGTCGCTGATCCTGGGGTTTGCGCTCTCCGCCGCAGTGCAGGCGTTCTTCTCAAAGCGACAGATGGCCCGCTTGCTCGGCGACGATTCGCTGCGGTGCGTCAGCCTGGCGAGCCTGTTTGGGTTCGCTTCGTCTTCCTGCTCCTACGCCGCTGTGGCGCTCGCCCGCTCGCTCTTCCGCAAGGGCGCCAGCTTCACCGCCTCGATCGTCTTCCAGTTCGCCTCGACCAACCTCGTGATCGAACTGGGGATCATCATGGCGGTCCTGCTGGGCTGGCAGTTCACCCTGGCCGAGTTCATCGGCGGGCCCATCATGATCGCGATCCTGTGGCTGGTCTTCCGCACGACCCTGCCGCCGCCGCTCGTCGACGAGGCCCGCCGGCACGCCGACACGGGCCTCGTGGGCCGGATGGAGGGGCACGCGCAGATGGACATGTCGGTGGTGGATGACCGGCCGCTGTTGACGCGATTGACGTCGCCCGAGGGGGTGACGGCTGTCAGCCACTATTTCGTGATGGACTGGGCCGCCGTCTGGGTGGATATCGCGGGGGGCTTGCTGATCGCCGGGGCGCTCGCCGCCTGGGTGCCCGACGCCTGGTGGCGGAGCTTCTTCCTGGTCCGCTATCCACTGGGGAACCTCCTCTGGAGCCCGCTGGTCGCGCCGCTCGTGGCGATCGTCTCCTTCGTGTGCTCCGTTGGCAACGTGCCGCTCGCCGCCGTCCTGTGGAACGGCGGGATCAGCTTCGGCGGCGTGGTGTCGTTCATCTTCGCCGACCTGATCGTCTTGCCCATCCTCGACATCTACCGCAGGTACTATGGCCCTCGCGTGGCGCTCTACTTGCTCGGCACATCGTACGCGGCGATGGCGGCCGCCGGGCTGCTGGTGGAATTTCTCTTCCGTGCCGCGGGGCTCGCTCCCGCCGCGCGCCACGCCATCGTGGCGGAGCCGCACCTCACGTGGAACTCCACCGCGATCCTCAACATCCTCTTCCTGGTCCTGGCGGCGGTCCTCGTCTGGCGCTTCTTGCGCACCGGAGGGCCCGCGATGCTCCGCATGATGAACCAGCCCATGGAGGCGGAAGGACCTGCGTAACACGCCGCACGCCCACGGACGCGCACACGCGCGTCCGTGCGCCGCATTGTGGCCGTGCGTGCACGGCGTCGATCCGCGCGCAGCGGGCCTCGTCTGTCAAGGCCTGTCCCGCCCTCAGGCCGCGACCACCGCGGGCTCCGCCGGCACGGGGAAGCGGCCGGCGGCCCGCGCCGCCCGACCCAGGCGATCCGGTCGGACCGGGCCCGCACGCCGGTGGCGAAGACCACGGCCAGCCCCGACCCGTCGGTCACGGACGTGCCCATGAGCACCGCGTTGCGCGGGAGCTCATCGGAACCGGGCCCCGGGTGCCACGGGTGTGGCACTCCTGGGCCCCTCGGTAGGCCGCATCAAGCGCCGTCGACACAGAGGGGAGCGTCGAGGGGCCACGAAACTGGTGCAATGATCGGCACGACCGTAGGGAGGCGCCGACCCACCGGGCCGGTGTGCACGGTGGGACGGGCCTGACTCACATGAGGAGGTGAGAGGGGATGCGGTTCAGCGCGGCGCGTGTGGCCAGACTCCTCGCGGGAGCGCTCGCGGCGGTGCTCGCAGGGCTCACGCTAGCGGCCCCACCGACAGCGGTCGGCCAGATGCGCAAGGAAGTCGTGGTCGTCGTGAAGATCGCGGGCATTCCGTGGTTCAACCGCATGGCGGTGGGGGTGGAGCGGGCCGGCAAGCAGCTGGGCATCAAGGCCTCGCTCGTCGGGCCGTCGAAGGCCGACGCCGCCTCGCAGGTCTCGATGGTGGAAGATCTCCTGAACAAGGGCGTGCCGGCGATCGCGGTGGTGCCCACGGATGCCAAGTCGCTCACCCCCGTGTTCGAGAAGGCCCGCGCACGGCACATCGCGATCGTCACGCACGAGAACCCCTTCGAGACCGGCGCGGTCGACTATGACATCGAGACGATCGACAACGTCGCGTACGGTAAGCTCGCGGTCGACCAGATCGTTGCGAACGTGAAGAAGATGGGGGTCCAGTGCACGCCGGCCAGCCCGTGCGGATACGTGCAGCTCGTCGGCGGCCTCACCGTTCCCCTGCACAACTTCTGGGCGGATACGGCCACCGCGTACATCAAGGAGAAGTTCCCGATGCTCAAGGAGCTGACGACGCGGCTCCCGACCGCGGAGAGCGCGGACGATTCCCGCAAGGCGGTGCTGGATCTGATCACGACGTACGGCGACAAGCTGCGCGCGGTGATCGGCTGGGGAAGCCTGGGGCCGATCGGCGCCGCGGCGGCCGTCCGGGAGAAGGGCCTGCAGGCGCGTCTCATCGCGGGCGGCAGCGCGATTCCCTCGACCGCGGTCCCGTATCTGCGGGATGGATCGCTCAAGTGGCTCCAGCTCTGGGACCCGGCCGACGCGGGGGTCGGGATGGTCTACGTCGCCAAGCAAATGCTCGATGGCAAGAAGCTCGCGCCCGGCATGAATATCCCGGGGCTCGGGCCGATCGCGATCCGCGGCAAGGATGTGACGGTGAACAAGGCGGTCTTCGCGACGACGGCGGCGGAGGCCGCGAAGTTCGGATTCTAGCTGGCGGCCCTGCGGCCGCCGTGACAACGGCAGGCAGCGTGGACGAGTTCCTGGTGACGAGGCGCGTCACCAAGCGGTACGGCGGCGTGCTGGCGCTCGACGCCGTGGACCTCACGGTCGGGCGAGGCGAGATCCACTGCCTCGTCGGGCAGAACGGCTCCGGCAAGAGCACGTTCGTCAAGATCATCACCGGCGTCGTCCAGCCGGACCCGGGTGCCGAGATCGAGATCGCCGGCGAGCGCGTCCCGCACCTGACACCGGACGAGGCCCTGCGCCGGGGCATCCAGGTCGTCCACCAGGAGCTGTCCTTGTTCCCCAACCTCACGGTCGCCGAGAACGTCGCGACCGCCTACTTCATGGAGCCGGGCCGCCGCCTCGTGCGCTGGGGGGACGTGCGGCGCCTCGCCGCTGCCGGGCTCGACCGCATCGGGGTGGCGCTCCCCCTCGACGCGCCGCTCGGCGCGCTGCCCCTGGCGGACCGCCAGCTCGTCGCGATCGCGAGGGCCCTCGCCAGCGACGCGAAGCTCATCATCATGGACGAGCCGACGTCGTCGCTGACGCGCCGCGAGGTCGAGCGGCTCATGGGCGTCATCCGAGACCTGCGGGAGAACGGCGTCGCCACGCTGTTCATCAGCCACAAGCTCGACGAGATCCTGGCCGTCGCGCAGACCGTGACCGTGTTCCGGGACGGGCGGACGGCGGGCACCTTCCCGCGGGGGGAGATCGACCGCCGGGCCCTCGTCTGCCTCATGGTGGGCCGGGAAGTCTCGGTCAGCCGCCCTGAACCGGTGGCGCCGGGGCCGGCGGTGCTGGAGGTCCGCCACCTCACCAAGCGCGGCGAGTTCGCCGACGTGAGCCTGACCCTGCACGCGGGCGAGATCCTGGGCGTCATCGGACCACTCGGCTCCGGCCGCACCGAGCTGGCGCTCGCGCTGTTCGGGATGAACCCGCCCGACGCGGGGACGGCGACGCTCGCGGGGGAGCCGCTTGCGCTTCACTCCAGCGCGGACGCGATTCGCGCCGGGATCGCGCTCGTGCCCGAGGATCGACTGCGACAGGGAGTCGTGCTGAACCAGTCGATCGCCAACAACCTCCTGCTGACGGCCTTCGACCGGGTGGTGGGACGCCTGGGGCTGCTGAGCGTGCGACGGCGGGACGCCCTGGCGGTGGCCGCGCTCGAGGCCTATAACATCAAGGCGCCGTCGGCCGGCGTGCCGGTGCGGGTGCTCTCCGGCGGCAACCAGCAGAAAGTCGTGATCGCGAAGTGGCTCGAGCGCCGGCCGAAGGTGCTCATCCTGGATTGCCCCACCGCGGGCATCGACGTCAGCAGCAAAGAGCACGTCTACGAGATCATCCGCGGCCTGGCCCGTCAGGGGGTCGGCATCCTTCTGATCTCCGACGAGATCCAGGAGGTCCTGTCCATCTGCCACCGCATCGTGATCATGAAGGCGGGGCGTATCGTCGCCGAGTTCGACAGCCTCGCGGTCGACGAGGGCGAGCTGTCCCGGCGCGTGGCGGGGTAGCCGGCCGGCGATGGGACGACCGGTCCCCCTCGCCCAGGCCGGCGGCCCGGCAACCGGGGCGACCCCGCGCATGCGGGCCGCCGGCCGTAAGGTCCTGGGCCGGGTCGAGCTCTACCTCGTGGCGGTGCTGGTTATCCTGGCCGTGTTCCTGACCGCTCTCAATCGTCGCTTCCTCACGCTCGAGAACTTGTTCGATCTCCTCGCCAACTACACGTTCCTCGGCATCATGGCGCTCGGAGAGCTGGTCGTCCTCGTGTCGGGCGGCATCGATGTCTCGTTCACGGCGATTGCCACGGTCGCCCAGTACGTCATGGGGTGGATCATCAGCACCTACCAGATCGGGAGCGTGCTCGTGGCGTTCCTGATCCCGCTACCGGTCGGGATCGCGCTCGGATTGGTGAACGCCGGCCTCGTGCACCTGACACAGGTGCACCCCGTCATCATCACGATCGCGACCCTGAACATCTTCTACGGTCTGCTCGTCTTCGTCACCGGCGGGGCGTGGATCTACAACCTGCCCGCCTCCTTCCAGGCGTTCGCGGTCACGAAGATCATCCGCGTCGTGGACCGCGCCGGCACGCCGTCCGGCCTGTCCGTCCTCAGTCTGTTCTGGGCGGGGGCCATCGCGCTGACCTGGTTCATCCTCACGCACCTCGTGGTCGGGCGCAAGGTCTACGCGATGGGCGGGAACCCCGAGGCGGCGCGGCGGGCCGGGGTCCGCGTGCCCCGGCTGCTGGCCTTCGTCTACGGCTATATGGGGTTCCTGGCCGCCGTCGCCGGATTCGTGCAGGCCCAGCTCGCGCAGATCGTCCAGCCGAACGCGATCGTCGGACGCGAGCTCGACGTGCTGGCTGCGGCGATCCTCGGCGGGGCCAGCATCTCCGGCGGCACGGGAACGGTGTCCGGCACGGTGCTGGGCGTGCTGCTGGTCGCGGTGGTGACCAACGGCCTGATCCTCACCCGGGTCCCGTCCTACTGGCACAACGTCGCCATCGGCGTCATCATCGCGACCGCCGCCGGCCTGATGGCCTCCCAGCGCCGGCGCACGACACGGGCGCGGGGCGCGTCATGATCCCGCTCCGCGCCCTCCGCCGCGCCGCCCCGAGCGAGGTGGCGATCCTCGCCGCGATGCTAGGGCTGGTCATCGCGCTGCTCGCGGTGCTCACCGGGGGACGGCTCGTGGCGCCGGGCAGCCTCGCAGCGATGGCGTTCCAGATGCCGCTGCTCGCGTTGCTTACGCTCGCGCAGGTACCGCCCATGATCACGGCCGGCATCGACCTGTCCATCGTCTCGATCGCGAACCTCTCCGGGATCGTCGCCGCGCTGCTCCTGGTCCGGTGGCACGTGCCGTACGCCGCCTGGGTGGCGGTGCCGGCCGCGCTGGCCACGTCCGCTCTGGCGGGCGCGGTGAACGGCCTGCTGATCGCGGCGCTCGACATCTCCCCGATCATCGCCACGCTGGCCACGATGATCCTGTTCCAGGGCGTCGCGTTCGTCCTCACGAGGGGCACCGTGCTGTCGGGTTTCCCCCCGCAGTTCCTCGCCCTGAGCACCGGCACTATCGCCGGGGTGCCGCTTCCGTTTGTGATCTTCGCGGCGTGTCTCGCCTGGGTCGGGGTGCTGCTCCGCCGCACGGCGTTCGGGGTCACGCTGTACATGCTGGGGTCGAATCCCATCGCGACGCTGTTCTCGGGGGTCGATACCCGCCGGGCGCTGTTCCGGACGTACGTGCTGTCAGGGGTGCTGTCCGGGATCGCCGCGCTCGTGATGGCTTCACGGTTCAACGCCGCGCAAGCGGACTACGGATCCTCGTTCCTGCTGCTCACCGTGTTGATCTGCGTGCTCGGCGGGGTCGACCCGGCCGGGGGGACCGGCTCGGTGCTCGAGGTGCTGGCGGCGATCGTGATCCTGCAGATCGTGGCGACGGGATTCAACTTCCTGGGCCTCAGCGCCTACCTCGCCAACGCGCTGTGGGGCACCATCCTGGTCCTGGCGATCGTCCTTCGCCGGCTCCTGCGCGCGTAGCCCAACCCGGGAGGGACCCACCCATCGGCGGCGAGAGGTTCCTTGCGGTGGACCTGGGGGCCGAGAGCGGACGCTGCATCGTGGGCGTGCTGAGCAACGGCGCCGTGGCGCTCCGCGACGGGCACCGCTTCCCCAACGAGCCGGTGGCCCTGCCGGACGGCCTGCACTGGGATGCGTTGCGGCTGTTCCACGACCTCACCGCCGGGCTCCGGCGGGCGGCCCGCGACGGCCCGCTCGCGGGCATGGGCGTGGCCACGTGGGGCGTCGACTTCGCCCTGCTGGACCGCGACGGCGCTCTCCTCGGCAATCCCTATCACTACCGGGACCGGCGAACCGAGGGGATCCTGGACGATGCGCTCCGCCTGATCACCCGCGACGAGCTGTTCCGCAGGACCGGCGGTCAGCCGATGCGGATCAACACGCTCTTCCAGCTCTTCGCGATGGCCAGGGCGCGAGCGGCCGCGCTCGAGGCGGCGGCCACGCTTCTCATGATGCCCGACCTCTTCAACTACTGGCTCGCCGGCGAGGTCGGGTGCGAGTTCACGGAGGCGACCACGAGCCAGTGCTACGACCTCCGGACGGGAGCGTGGGCCGTGGACCTAGTGGAACGGCTGGGCATCCCGCCACGGATCTTCCCACGGGTCTTCGCGCCCGCGACCGTCCTCGGGCCGCTGCGCCGCGGCATCGCGGAGGGGGCCGGCTGCGGAGACCTGCGGGTCATCGCGGCGGCGTGCCACGACACCGCCTCCGCGGTCGCGGCGGTCCCGGCCGAGGACCCCGCTTTTGCCTACATCAGCTCCGGCACTTGGTCGCTCGTCGGGACGGAGGTCGGGCGGCCCGTGGTGACGCCCGAAGCGCTCGCGCACGGCTTCACGAACGAAGGCGGCGCGCTGGGGCGCGTCTGCTTTCTCAAGAACGTGACCGGCCTGTGGCTGCTGCAGGCGTGCCGGAGCTGGTGGGCGGCCGAGGGCGAGGACGTCTCCTACGACGCCCTCGTCGGCGAGGCCGAGGCGGCGTCGTCTGTCGGGGCGTTCGTCAATCCCGACGACGAGCGATTCCTCGGCCCCGGGGACATGCCGGCACGGCTTCGCCGGGCGTGCCGGGAGACCGGGCAGCCGGTCCCCCAGACCCGCGGCGAGCTGGTGCGCTGCATCATCGAGAGCCTCGCCCTGCGGTACCGCTGGGTGCTGGACCGGCTGGACCGGATCCTCGGCCGGCCGACCCCGGTCGTCCACATCGTCGGCGGCGGCGCCCGCAACGCGCTGCTCTGCCGGCTGACCGCGGACGTGACCGGGCGGACGGTGGAGGCCGGGCCGGTGGAAGCCACCGCCATGGGCAACGTGCTGACGCAGGCGTGCGCGCTCGGCCGGCTCGACCCGCGCGACGTCCGGGCCGTGGCGCGGCGGTCCGCGTGGCCGGTCGTCTATGAGCCCCGCGACCACGCCCGATGGGCTGATGCATCCGAGCGATTCGGGCGCCTCGTCGCCCAGCAGGAGGGACAGCCATGATACCCGACGACCCCAGGCTCCGCAGACAGCTCGTGAGCGCGGCGCGGCGGGCGGAGGCGCTCGACCTCGTCGCGTACGCCCAGGGCAACCTGAGCGCGCGCATCCCGCGGACGGAGTACATCCTCATCACGCCCACGAGCGTGCCGTACGCGGAGATGCGCCCCGAGGACATCGTGACGGTCGACCTCGACGGCCGCAAGGTGCACGGCGCCCTCGACCCGTCGTCCGAAACTCCCGTCCACATCCTGACCTACCGGGCGCGCCCCGGGGTAGGCGCCTGCATCCACGTCGAGCCCCCGTACGTGAACGCGCTGGGCGTCATCGGCGCTGAGATTCCCAACGTGCTCGGAAACTTCGTGTACCTCTTCGGCGGCCGCGGCCTCGCGGTGGTGCCGTGCCTGCACAGCGGCACGGAGGGATTCGCGCAGGCGTCGGTGCGCGCCATGGGCGACCGGTTCGGAGCCGTGTGGAAGAACCACGGGCTGTTCTGTGTCGGCCAGGACATCGGCCACGCGCTGAATCGCTGCATCGCGGCCGAGCAGGCCGCGCGCGTGTACTACCTCGCGCTCGTGGCCCGTGCGGGCGAGATCGCGCTGGTCCCCGCGGAGGCCCGGGACGCGATGGTGGAGACCGCCCGGGCCCGCGGGTGGGTCCGACCGGTCTGACCGCGCGCCGAGGCGGGATCAGCGGCCGAACGAGCCCGGCGGAAAGACGTCGCGGCGGCGACCCGGGGCGACGCCCCATCGGGCGCAGCGTGTATTTCGGGGCGAGGGGCCAAGCCGGCACGGATCGGGGCGGGCACCGACCGCGAATCGGGCCCGGACCCGATGCCGGGGCCGCCGCGAATTGGTAGGCTAACGCCCAGACGCGCGGGCTCCCGCTCGCGCTGGCGTGCTCCGGAGGGGGACGATGAACAGGACGTGGAGCGTCGTCATGGTCGGGGTGCTGGCGTTCGCCGTCGCGGTCGGCGTGCGGCCGGTGCGGCCTGCCGCCGGCGAGGGATCCGCGCAGGCGAGATTCGCGGCCAAGGAGTTCGGCTATACGCCGAAGGCGCTGACGGTCAAGGATGGCAGAATCCAGTTCGTCGTCACGAACAGCGGGACGATCGAGCACAGCTTCGTCATCGACGCACTGAGGGTCAAGAGCGGGCTGATCAAGCCAGGCCAGGCAGTGACGCTCGCGGCGACCGCTCGCAAGGGCACGTACACGATCTACTGCGACGTGCCCGGTCACAAGGAGATCGGCATGACCGCGACGCTCGTGGTCAAGTGAACGGCGAGCGCGCGGCCGGGCCGCCAGAATACATCGTCCGCCCGATGGCGCCCGTGGCGGTCGGCGTGTATCGTTCAGGGTGAGAGCGTGCGGCCGACGGTAAGTCACCGACTCAAACGCCGTTTCGAGCGGACGCGAGAGTCGGCGCGGCACTTCGGGGCAGCGTGCTCCGGAGAGCAGGGTGCCGACGGTAGACGTCCGGTGAACCGGCCAAAGACGGTGACGAGCCCGACGATCCGTGCGCTCTCGCCGCCTGTGACTTCGCCACCCGCGCCAGTCCCAAGACCGCGCGCTCGCCCACGGTGCCGCGCATAGTCCCTACCCCATCGCGCTCTCCTCGACACGGCGGTGGGCCCCTGCCGCCCGGCAAGCCCGACGCCAGCCCGGGCCCGGCACGAGTGATCGGACCTCGTCTTGCGAGGTCCGCCGGGAGGCAGCGCGGGCGTGTTGAGGGCACCGAGCAGGCGCTCCGCGTCCTCAGCGCGACGGACTCGACTATGCAGTCGCGGCCCGATGGTGGCACGTTTGCGCCGGTACTACGCTCTCTGTGGGGGCGGAAGCCAGGGAGCGGCGATGGACAGAGGGCGCTCGGAGCGTCCAAGCTCAGCGGCCGGCGCGCCGATCGGTGACGTGGCGGTGTTGCGCCGGTGCTCGCTCTTTGCCGCCCTCTCCATCGCCGACCTGAGGGCTGTCTATCGAGATGCGCGGCGGTGCCGGATCGCGAAGGGCAGCGTCGTATTCCGCCAAGGCGACCCGGCAGGGACCGTGTACGTCCTCATCGGAGGACAGGTGAAGCTCGTTCGGGCCGGCGCGAGAGGCCGCCAGCTGATTCTGGGATTCTTGCAGCCGCCAGACGTGTTCGGATACGTCGCGCTTCTGCATGGGACCAACCTCTACGCCGCCTGGGCGACGGAAGACGGCGAGGCCCTCACGTGGAACGCGCCCACGATGCTGCGGCTCATGCGGACATTCCCCACCATCGCGCTCAATGGACTACGGAGCATCGCCGAGCGTATCGAGGCGGACTGGGGACGCCTCCAGGACTTCGCCACGGCGACCGTCGCGCAACGTCTGGCTCGTGCCCTCGTCGGGCTGGCCCGGAGCACCGGGGAGGCGGCAGTGGCGCTGCCCCGCCAGGACTTGGCCGAATACGTCGGCACGACGCCCCCGACTCTGTCTCGGATCCTGGGCCGCTGGAAACACCGAGGAATTGTGAGCGCGACACGGGACACGATCTTCATCCCGCGGCTCGATGAGCTGAAGGTCGCCGCGGAGGACACCGGCCTTCCAGCGTCGGGTGGACGCGGAGGAGCTGGCCAGCGCACCCTCCGTACGCACAGGCACCACCTGCGGGACAGCGGGGCCTGCTTCTGAGTGGATCCGGGGGTCTTGTCCTGCGACAATGTACTCCATGCGCCGCCATGGTATCCTGTGCCGGACGCTCGACGTCCGAGACCAATGCCTGGCCCTCAGGGGGGAGACCTCAATGCGGCGTCGCGTAACGATTGCTGTGGCTCTGGCGTTGACCTGTGGGCTCGCGGCCGGGATCGCTTACACGCAGGGGACGAGCTGGCTTCGGGGCACGACGGACCAGCAATTGAAGACGCTCGCGGATATCCAGCCGGGCCTGGGCACGGTCATGATGGAGTACGGCGCCCGGTTTACCAACGCCTACTACGCGGCCAAGGGAGGCAACTGGGACCTGGCCGCCTACATGATCGACGAGATGAAGGAGATCCAGGAAGTGGGCGAGACGACCAGGCCCGCCCGGGCCCCACTCCTCAAGGCGTTCGAGTCCAACTACCTGGATAGGCTCGAAGCCGCCGCGAAGGCAAAGAACTGGTCGCAGTACCAGTCCCTGGCGCCACAGGTCATCAACGCCTGCAATCAATGCCACGTGAAGACGCAGCATGCCTACGTCGTCTATCAGCTGCCCCCCACGCCGCCGGCGCCGCTGAAGACGAGCAGGTAGCGAGGCCGGCGAGATGGCCGAAACGGCCTCGGCCGCCGGCGCCGCCGACGGTCGGCGCGGATTCTTCGTCCGCTTGTTTTGGGCGCTCGCCGGCGCGATCGGGGCGCTCGTCGGCGTCCCGGTGGTCGGGGCGTTCCTCTCCCCGGCCCTCCGCCCCCGCGAAAAGGCCCAGTGGGTCGCGGTCGGCCCGGTCGCCAGCTTCGGGCCCGAGCCCCGACTCGGGCATCACGTTCACCCATCGCAGGAGGGATGGGTGAACGTCACCGCGGAGATGCAGGTCTGGGTCGTGGAGCGCCCCGGGGGGCGCTTCGTGATCTTCGACAATCACTGCACGCACCTCGGATGCCCCTACCACTGGGACGCGGCCGCGCGCCGGTTCATCTGCCCGTGCCACAACGGCCAGTTCGACATCAACGGCACCGTCGTCGGCGGGCCCCCTCCGCGGCCTCTGGACTACTACGAGACCAAGACGGAGGGCGGCGTGCTCTACATGGGGGCGTTCCACCGGGGAGGCACCTGAGCGTGGGCTCGCGCGTGCAGGGGTGGCTTCGCGAGCGTCTCGGGGGGCCGCTGTTCGGGGGGTTCCTCAACCGGACCGTGCCCGAGGAGACGGGCCTGCCCCACACGCTGGGCAGCGCCACGCTGTTCCTCCTCGTCGTCCAGGTCGTCACCGGCATCGTCCTGGCCATGGACTACTCGGCCGCGCCGGAGCACGCGTACGACAGCGTCCTGTTCATCACCAACCAGGTCGTGCTCGGTGGAGTCCTGCGCGGCCTCCACCACTGGGGGGCGAGCGCCCTCGTCGTCGTTGTCGGCCTGCATATGCTGCGGGTGTTCCTGTGGGGGTCGTACAAACCCCCGCGGGAGGTCACCTGGATGACCGGGGTGCTGCTCGTCCTCCTCGTCATGGCGTTCGCGTTCACCGGCTACCTGCTCCCCTGGACGCAGCGCTCCTACTGGGCGACCGTGGTCGGCACCAGGATCGTCGGCACCGTCCCCGTGATCGGCGGATGGCTCCTACAGCTCGTGCGCGGCGAGGCCGAGGTCGGGCCCGTCACGCTCGCGCGGTTCTACGCGATCCACGTGCTGCTGCTCCCGGCGCTCCTCGTGCCGCTCGTGATCCTCCACCTGTACCTCGTCTACCGGCACGGCATCGCGCCCGCTCCCGGCGCCGAGGCCACCGTGCGCAAGACGAAGCGGTTCTACCCCGACCAGCTCGCCGACGACCTCGCCGTGTCGCTCCTTGCCCTCTTGGTGCTGTTCGGCCTCACGGCCATCCGGGGCATCCCCACCGAGGTGCGGGCCGACCCATCGTCGACGACGTACGTGCCGCGGCCGGAGTGGTACTTCCTGTTCTTCTTCCAGTTGCTGAAGTATTTCCAGGGACCGGTCTGGGAGCCGATCGGCGTCGTCGTCCTGCCGCTCGCGGTCGTCCTGCTGCTCTTCTTCCTGCCGCTGCTCGATCAGCGGCCCGAGCGCCGGCCTCGCCGGCGGCCCTACGCGATCGCGGCTGCGGGCGTGGCCGTGGTCGCCCTCGCCGGGCTCACGTACCTCGGCGCGGTCCAGCAGCCTCCCGGCACGCGAACCCCTCCCTCCGGGTCGTCGCAGGCGCTCGTCGAGCGCGGCCACGAGGTCTTCGTCGCCAACAAGTGCCTGAGCTGCCACGTCGTGAAGGGGGAAGGGACGGATTTCGGCCCGGAGCTGACGCACGTCGGGAGCCGCTACACCGCCGACCGGCTCGCGACGCTGATCCGCAACCCGATGTCCGCCAACCCGCAGGCGAGCATGCCGGCGTTCGACAAGCTGTCGGACGCCGACCTGCAGGCGCTCGTCGCCTACCTCCTGACCCTGAAGTAACGCCGGGCGCAGATCGGGCCTCGAGCCGATAGCGCCTCGCCGGGCGAGCGGCTACCCTGGACCCGGAGAGCACCGGGGCCGTCCGGACGCCGGCGGGGTCGCCTCGCCCCCACGCGGCGTGCCGCGCGTGGCGCTCGCCGGCCCGCAGTCGAGGAGCGTGATCCGCGCTGGAGAATACCCCCGTGAGAACGACCGACGTGCCCGCGTATCCCGCACACCGCGAAGCCGACGTCGTGCTCCGGAACGGCGCCACGGTCCGCGTCCGCCCAATCCGGCGCGGCGACGAAGCGTCGATCGTCGCGTTCCTGTGGGGCCTGTCCGAGGACTCGCGGGTGCTGCGGTTCTTCGGGCCGACCTCCGACGCTGCGCTCGTGGACCGCGCGCGCCGCGAGGTGGACGTGGACTACGTGCGGCGGTTCGGACTCGTGGCGACCGCGGGGCCGGGCGACCGGATCGTCGGGCTGGCCTCGTACAGCGCCACCGACGGGGACCGCGCGGAGGTCTCGTTCGCGATCGCCGACGACTACCAGGGGCAGGGACTCGGCACGATCCTGCTCGGCCACCTCGCCGAGATCGCGGCGAGCCACGGGATCGCCACGTTCGAGGCCCTGGTGCTCCCGCGCAACCGCAAGATGCTGGACGTGTTCCGCGACGCGGGGTTCCCGACGAGCATCCGCTTCACCGGGTGGGAGCTGCTGGTGAGCTTCCCGACCGCGCTGACGGAGGACGCCCTGCTCCGCTTCGATCGGCGAGACCAGATCGCCGCGCAGGGCGCCCTGCGCGCGTTCTTCTACCCGCGCGCGGTCGCCGTCGTCGGCGCGTCCCGCCGCCGCGGCACGATCGGCGGCGAGATCTTCCACAACCTCCTCGCCTACGGCTTCGGCCGCGACCGCGTCTACCCCGTCAACCCGGCGGCTGCGGTCATCGAGGGCGTCCGGGCGTTTCGCACCATCGAGGAGATCCCCGAGCCGGTGGACCTGGCGATCGTCGCCGTCCCGGCCGCGGCCGTGCCGTCCGTGGCCCAACAGTGCGCGCGCAAGGGCGTGCGGGCGCTCGTCGTCATCTCGGCCGGCTTCGCCGAGGCCGGGGAGGCGGGGCGGGCGCGACAGGCGGAGCTTCTCGCGATCTGCCGGGCGAGCGGGATGCGCCTGATGGGGCCGAACTGCATGGGCCTCATCAACACCGACCCGGAGGCGCGGCTCGACGCCACGTTCGCCCCACGCACGCCGCCGGCCGGCCGGGTGGGGTTTCTCTCGCAGAGCGGGGCGCTCGGGCTCGCGATCATCGAGTACGCCGCCGCGCTGGATCTGGGGCTCTCCACGTTCGTGTCCGTCGGCAACAAGGCGGACATCTCCGGCAACGACCTGCTCAACTACTGGGAGTCCGACCCGCGGACCGGTGTCGTCCTCCTCTACCTCGAGTCCTTCGGCAACCCGCGCCGGTTCGCGCGCATCGCCCGCCGCGTCGGCCGGACGAAGCCCATCGTGGCCGTCAAGAGCGGCCGGTCGCTCGCCGGCGCCCGCGCGACGTCGTCGCATACCGGCGCCCTCGTCTCGGCGTCCGACGTCACGGTCGACGCGCTGTTCCGGCAGACCGGCGTGATCCGCACCGACACCCTCGAGGAGCTGTTCGACGTGGCGGCGCTGCTGGCGCACCAGCCTCCGCCCCGCGGCCGGCGGGTCGGCATCGTGACGAACGGCGGCGGGCCGGGCATCCTGTGCGCCGACCGGTGCGAGGCGGAGGGGCTCGAGGTCCCGGCCCTCGCGGAGGACACGCAGGCCCGGCTCCGGGTGTTCCTGCCCGCCCACGCATCCACCGAGAACCCGATCGACCTGATCGCGTCCGCGCCGGCCGAGCACTACCGGGAGGCGATCAGCATCGTGGCCCGGGACCCGCACGTGGACGCGCTCATCGTCATCTTCGTGCCCCCGCTCGTCACGGAGGCCGACGACGTGGCCCGCGCGATCCTCGAGGGGTCGCGCGAGGTCCGGGGCAGCAAGCCGGTGCTCACGGTGTTCATGTCCGCCCGGGGAGTACCGGACCTCCTCAAAGCCGGCGACGTTCGCCTCCCCTCCTACGCGTTCCCCGAATCCGCCGCGATGGCGCTCGCCCGCGCCGCTCGGTATGGCGAATGGCGGCAGCAGCCGGTCGAGGCGCCGCCCGTCTTCGAGGACCTCCGGCCGATCGAAGCGGCCGCCCTCGTGGCCTCCGTGTTGAGCCGGGGAGGCGGATGGGCCGCGCCCGAGGAGACGTGGCGGCTGCTCTCCTGCTACGGCCTTCCCGTGATTGCGCAGCGGGTGACCGCCACCCCCGAGGAGGCGGGACGCGCCGCCGGGGAGCTCGGCGGCGCGGTCGCCCTCAAGGCCGGCGGCGGGACGATCGTCCACAAGACCGAGCTGGGCGCCGTGCGGCTCGGCCTGCGCGGCCCGCGGGAGGTTCAGGCCGCGGCAGAGGAGATGCTGGCGCGCGTGCGCGGGGCCGGGCATCCGGCGGCCGCGCTCGTCGTGCAGCAGATGGCGCCGCCCGGTGTGGAGATGATCGCCGGCGTGGTCCACGACCGCGACTTCGGGCCCGTCGTGGCGTGCGGCGCGGGCGGCACCACGGTGGAACTGCTCAAGGACGTCTCGGTGCGACTCGCCCCGCTCACGCGGCGGGACGCTGCGCAGATGATCCGGGAGCTCAAGACGTACCCGCTGCTGACCGGCTTTCGCGGCCGCCCGGGCGCGGATATCGCTGCGCTCCAAGACGTGCTGTTGCGCGTCAGCGCGCTGGTCGACGATCTCCCCCAGATCGCCGAGCTGGACTGCAACCCGGTGATCGTCCATCCGCACGGCGCTGTCGTCGTCGACGCACGGGTCCGGATCGCGCCGTACGAGGCCCCCCCGCTGCTCGCACGCAGGCGGTAGATGACACCGCGATCGCCCCGTCGTGACCGCCCGGCCGGACGATCTGAGCGGCCCGGGGCCCTCGCGCGGCGCGGAGGCCCGCAGGCCGCGCCCGACGGGCTCCTTCCGCGCCTGCTGCCCGCCGCTCAGCCGCTACTCTGCGCCGTGTTCCTGGGGCTCGGGAGAGTGGCCGAGCACGCGGCCCCGCCGGCCGCCACTCCCCTGTACACCCTCTCCTACCTTGCGGGAGGAGCCGGGAGCGCCGCCGCCGCCGCGGCGGCGCTCCGCCGGCGGCGCGTCGATATCAACCTCTTGATGCTCGTCGCCGCCGCCGGCGCCGCGTTCCTGGGCGCGTGGTCGGAGGGCGGCGTGCTCCTGTTCCTGTTTTCCCTGAGCAACGCCCTGGAGTTCTACGTCATGGGCCGCACGCGGCGGGCGATCCGCGCGCTCATGACGCTGCGGCCGGCCGAGGCGCTCGTGCGGCGGGACGGCCGCGAGATGGTCGTCTCCGCCGACGCGCTCCGGGTGGGCGACCTCGTGATCGTGCGACCGGCGGAGCGCCTTCCGGCCGATGGAAAGGTCCTGGGCGGCGTCTCCAGCATCGATCAGTCGCCGATCACGGGGGAATCGATCCCGGTGGACGTGGGCCCGGGCTCGCGGGTGTTCGCCGGGACGATCAACCAGCGGGGCAGCCTGGAGGTGGAGGTCGAGCGGGCGCCCGAGGACTCGACGCTGGCCCGCATCATCGCGCTCGTCGAGCACGCTCAGTCCGCCCAGGCGCCGGCACAGCGGCTGATCGACCGGCTCGGGCAGGGGTACGCGATCTCCGTGATCGGCGGCGCCGCGCTCACCTACACGGTCCTGGCCAGCCTCGGCGTGCCGGCCGCGCAGGCGCTCTACCGCGCCATCACGGTGCTCGTCGTCGCCTCGCCGTGCGCGGTCGTCATCTCGACGCCGGCCACCATCCTGTCCGCGATCGCCAACGGCGCCAGGCATGGGGTGCTGTTCAAGGGGGGCGCGCACCTCGAGCGGCTGGCTGGCGTCGAGACGGTCGTCTTCGACAAGACGGGCACGCTCACGGCGGGGCGCCCCGTGGTCACCGACGTCGTCCCGCTCGAGGGCGACGAAGCCCGCCTCCTCGCGACCGCCGCCTCGCTCGAGCAGCGGTCCGAGCACGCCCTCGCCGACGCCATCCTCGCGGCCTGCCGGGCCCGGGGCATCGATCCGCCGGCCCCGGAGTCCTTCGAAGCCGTCACCGGCCGGGGGGTGCGGGGCCGCGTGAACGGGGCGCTGGTCCGCGTCGGCAACGAAGCCTTCCTGCGGGACGAGGCGATCCCGATCCCGGAGTCCGGCCGAGCGGTCCTGGGCGGCTTCCGGCGCGACGGCAAGACGCCGATCCTGGTTGCCGGCGACAGACTGCTCGGCATCCTCGCCGTCGCGGACACCGTACGCCCGCAGGCCGCCGGGACGGCGCGGGCGCTCCGCGCGCTCGGGATTCGGCGTCTCGTGATGCTCACCGGGGACCACGCGTCGGCCGCGGAGGCGATCGGCCGGCAGCTCGGCCTCGACGAGGTGAGGGCCGAGCTGCTCCCCGCGCAGAAGGCGACGGCCGTCGGAGAGCTGACCCGTGACGGCCCGGTCGCGATGGTCGGCGACGGCGTCAACGACGCGCCGGCGCTGGCGGCGGCCTCGGTGGGCGTCGCGATGGGCGCCGCCGGCACCGATGCCGCGATGGAGACGGCGGACGTCGTGCTCATGGGCGACGACCTGAGCCGGCTCCCGTTTGCGATCGGCCTCAGCCGCCAAGCGCGGCGGGTGATCGCCCAGAACCTGGCCATCGCGTTCGGGGTGATCGCCGTGCTGCTGGCAGCGGCGCTCGCGACGGGCATCCGGCTCGCGCTGGGGGTCGTCGGGCACGAGGGGAGCACCGTCCTCGTGATCCTGAACGGCGTGCGGCTGCTCGGGTACCGGCCCCGCCCGAGCCGTTCCTCTCGCTACGGATCTACATCTTCAGGAGCGCCAGCACCCTATAGATCAGCAACGCGGGCCACACCAGAGCTTTGAAGAAGCCGACCACCCCGGTCCAGAACGTGGTGGCATGCTGGATGTAATAGACCGCCGCGCCGACAACGCCTAGACCGTAGACAGCGCCCGAGACGCCGTTGCCTCGCGCTCCTCCTCGCCGCTCCGGATGACCACGCGCCACTGCATCCCTCTCGTCCGCCATCGTGACCTCCTTCCATCGTCCCGCACCGGCGTGGCCGCAGGACCTCCGCAGTGCCGCCCTCGGCCGCTGGTCGATCGCACATCGGGGCGCGCCGCGGCTACGCCAGGAGTTTCCCGAGCAGGGTGCGCTTGCTCACCTCGACCAGCAGGAGGTAGGTAACGGTCACCCCCGCGAGGAACGCAAAGAACCCCGCAGGCAGCGGGACGAACCCCAGATCGCCCGCGGCGGGGGTAAACGGCAGGAGGACACCGACCAGCACCGCCGCGAGGGCCGTCACTGCGAGCGGCGCGCTGGGCCGGCTCCGCAACGGGGAGCCGGCCGTCCGGATGACAAACAGGACCAGCGTCTGCGTGGCGAGGGATTCCACGAACCAGCCGGTGTGGAAGACCGCCTCCGGGGCGTGGAACACACGGAGGAGCACGAAGAACGTCAGGAAATCGTAGACGGAGCTGATCGGGCCCACGAGGAGCATGAAGTCGCGGATCGCCCGGATGTCCCACCGGCGGGGCTTCTGCATGAACGCCGGGTCGACCGCGTCGGTGGGGATCGCCAGCTGGGCGGCATCGTAGAGAAAGTTGTTGAGCAAGATCTGCGTCGGCAGCATCGGGAGGAAGGGGAGGACGGCCGCCGCGGTGGCCATGCTGAGCATGTTGCCGAAGTTGGAGCTGGTCCCCATGAGCAGATACTTCATCACGTTCCCAAACGCCCGGCGCCCTTCGAGGATCCCACTGTGCAGCACCCGGAGGCTGCGCTCGAGCAGGATGATGTCGGCGGCATCCCGGGCGACGTCGACGGCGGCCGCGACGGAGACGCCGACGTCGGCCGCGTGCAGCGACGGCGCGTCGTTGACGCCATCGCCGAGGAAGCCCACGACGTGTCCGCGGGCCTTGAGGGCGAGCAGGACGCGGTGCTTCTGCGCGGGCGAAACCCGTGCGAACACGACGGCCCCCTCGGCCACGCGCCCCAGCGCGGCATCGCTCATGCGCGCCATCTCGTCTCCCAGGATGATGCGACCCGGCGCCAGCCCGACCTGCGCGCACACGTGGCGGGCGACGAGATCGCTGTCGCCCGTCAGGATCTTCACCGCCACCCCGTCCCGTCGCATCGCGTCCAGCACGTCCCGTGCGTCCGGCACCGGCGGGTCCATGAATACCAGGAAGCCGGCCAGCACGAGGTCGGTCTCGTCGGCCAGGCCGTGCGCCTCCCGCGCGGGCACCGGGCGATAGGCCACGGCGAGCACCCGCATCCCCTCCCGGCTGAAACCCCGGTGTAGCTCCTCGCTCCGCGCACGCGCCGGTCCATCGAGCGGCTGCGGCCGCCCGTCCACGTCGTGGGAGGAGCAGAGGGGCAGGATGCTCTCGGGCGCGCCCTTGGTGATCAACAGCCTCTCACCGTCCCGCTCGACCACCACGGACAGCCGGCGTCGCTCGAAGTCGAAGGGGATCTCGTCGATCTTTCGATACTGCGCCAGCGCCGGTGGCTCGACTGGGGCCCCGCCGGGGCGGCGGCCGTGCTCCAGGATCGCCGCATCGAGCGGGCTCGTGATCCCCGTCTCGTGCGCGCTGTTGAGGTAGGCCAGCTGGAACGCGCGCTCGGATGGCCGCCCGGCCGGGTCGACGCTCCGGTCGAGCGCCATCGCACCCGTCGTGAGCGTGCCCGTCTTGTCGCTGCACAGCACGTCCATGCTCCCGAAGTCCTGGATCGCCGACAGATGCTTCACGATCACCTTCCGGCGCGCCATCTGCACGGCGCCCTGCCCCAGCGTCACCGCGGTGATCATCGGCAGGTTCTCCGGCGTGAGCCCGACGGCGAGAGCGACCGCGAAGAGAAAGGACTCGACGGCGTTGTGGCGGAGCGCGACCCCCGTGAAGAAGACGAACAGCACCAGGAAGAAGACCGTCCGCATGATGAAGAGCCCGAACTGCCGACTGCCCCGCTCAAACTCCGTCTCGGGCGGCCGGGCTCCGAGACGCGCCGCGATGTCACTCAGGACGGTCGCCCGGCCGGTCGCGACGACCACGGCCTGCGCCGCCCCGCTGACCACGGATGTGCCGAGGAACACCATGGTTTCAGCGGCCGGCGCCGCCGCCCCGTCGCTCGGGGCGCGCTTCTCCGCCGGCATCGACTCGCCGGTCAGCGCCGCCTCCTGGACGTGCAGGTCACGGCTGGCGACCAGCCGGGCGTCCGCCGGCACCACGTCGCCGGCCCCGAGGCGAATGAGGTCGCCAGGCACAACGTCGCGCCGGGGGATCTCGCGCCACGCACCGTCCCGCAGCACGGTCGCCGTCGGGGCCACCTGGTCGCGCAGGCGCGCCACCGCACGCTGCGCGCGATAGGTCTGGGCGAAGTTCAATCCTACGTTGAGCAGGACGATCACGACGATGATGGACGCGTTCACCAGCTCGCCGAGGAGCGCGGACACGATACTCGCGAGCAGGAGGATGACGACGAGGGGGTTGGCAAACAGAGCGAGCGCCTGCAGGACGCCGCCGGCGGGCCGGGCCGGCGCCGGGTCATTGGAACCGACCTGCGCCCGCCGGCGGCGGGCCTCCTCGTCGGTCAACCCCTGGCCGGACACGCTCGGCCGATCCCGCGGCAACGACCGCGCGGGTATCCCCCGCGTTGACGGTGCGCCCGGATCGGGCATGCCCAAGGGCGTCACCGAGATGTTGCGAGGACGATCTCGCCCACTGGTAAGCATACTAGAAGATCACCTGCGCCTCCGCCGCTGCCTCCCTGGGCGGGCGGAAGCCGGGCCCGGGGCCCGGACCGGGCCGGGGCCGCACGGAGGATGCGGCCGCCCACCGGCGCGAACCCCGAGCGCAATGCGTGCTGTGGAGGTGTCGTGGGAAATGTCGGGAGTGTCCCGCGCCGTCAACATTGCGGATCTGCGCCTCATGGCGAAGCGACGTCTGCCCAAAGCGATCTTCGACTACGTCGACGGCGGCGCCGAGGACGAGATCACCCTTCGGGAGAATCGCCGCGCGTTCGAGGAGGTGACCTTCCGGCCGCGTCACGGCGTGGACGTGCCGGAGGTCGATCTTCGCGTGCGGGTGCTCGGGCACGAGCTCGCCCTGCCCGTGCTCCTGGCCCCGGTCGGCTACTGCCGGATGCTTCACCCGCAAGGCGAGGTCGCCGCCGCGCGCGCCGCCGGGGCAGCCGGGACCGCTTACGTCCTGTCCACCGCGTCCGGCCACCGCCTGGAGGACGTGAAGGCGGCGACCGCGGGACCGGCGTGGTTCCAACTGTATCTCACGGGAGGGCGCGAGGCGGCGACCGACGCGATCCTCCGCGCCCGCGCGGCGGGATACTCGGCGCTGGTCATCACGATCGACACGTACGTCATCGGCATGCGGGAGCGCGACCATCGCAACGGGACCGCGATCCTGCTCGGCGACAACCCGTTTGCCAAGCTGCCCTATCTGCCCAACATCCTCGCCCATCCGGGCTGGCTCATCGACTTTCTGCGGGACGGCGGCGTCCACCCGCTCCCCAACATCGTGGTCCCCGGTGAGGGCCCGCAGCCCCTTCGCGACGTCGGGAGCCTGATCCGGCGCTCGTTCACCTGGGCCGACCTGCCGTGGATCCGCGAGGTGTGGCCAGGGCCGATCGTGTTCAAGGGCGTGCTCACCGGCGACGACGCGCGCCGGTGCGTCGACCACGGCGCGGCCGCCGTCATCGTGTCGAACCACGGAGGCCGGCAGCTCGAGTCCTCTCCGGCGGCGCTGCGCGTGCTGCCGGAGATCGTCGATGCCGTCGCGGGTCGAGCCGAGGTGCTGATGGATAGCGGCGTGCGCCGGGGCACCGACGTGATCAAAGCCGTCTGTCTGGGAGCCCGCGCGGTCTTGATCGGACGCGCGTATGCCTACGGGCTCGGCGCGGCGGGCGAAGCGGGGGTGACCCGGGCCCTCGACATCATCAAAGCCGACCTGGTGCGGAATCTCCAACTGCTCGGCTGCCCGTCGATCGCCGCGCTGGACCGGTCGTACGTGAACGCGCCGGCTTGGGCGGCGCCCGTCCCCGCGCGCCGCGCCACCTGACCTCCGGGGGTGGCGCGGCGCGCGGCGCAAGGTGCGACGCCTCCGCCGGACGCTCGCACGAGCGACCACGCCTACCCTCCGGCCGCTCGCCGGACCCGCTCGAGCGCCTCGCGTCGGCGACGCTCGAACTCCTCGCGAATCAGATCACCCTCTTCGTACCGATGCCACAGCTCCTCCAGCGGGTCAGCCGACGGGCGCCGCCGGTCGTTCACGGTCAGGAGCAGGAACCCGATGAGCCCGAGGAGCAGGCCGCCCAAACAGAGGGCCACCAGCGCGCCCCAGACCCACCCGGGCCCAAAGAGAGCCGGCCACATCGCATCTCACCGCCCGTCCCACCCGTCACGACGCGGAGGCGCCGGCGCGGCTCGGCCGGCGACCCGTTCCCCGCGCGCCGCCGATCCTCGGATGCGGTCCCCGCCTCGCCGTCCGGCTCGGGACCGCGCGATCTCGCGGGCTGCGGCCCTGCGCGAGCGGCGAGGTCCCCTCGTGCAGGTTCAGGAACACCTTGATGATGTCGCTGACGCTGACGATCCCCACGACCCGCCCGCCCCGCACGATCGGGATCCGCCGCACCATCTGATCGAGCATCGTGGCCGCGAGCTCCTCGACCGGCGTGTCTTCCGCGGCGGAGATCGGATCGGGCTTCATGACGTCCAGCACCGTCCCGTCGGACCTGCCGGCGAGGTCGGCGAAGCTGACCATGCCGACGAGCTGCTCCGTCCGGTCGACAACCGGCGCGCCGTGGATCCGGTAGTGCAACAGCGCGTCGGCCGCCTCCGGCACCGACATCTCCGGCGTCAGGGTCACCACATCTCTGGTCATCAGATCCCGCGCATCCATACGCGCCGCCCTCCCCTTCGAGCTCTCCCGTCCATCGCGACCACCGTAGCACGATCTCCGTCTCGACGGCATCGGGTGGCGGCTTGATTGCGATCAGGCGCCGGCACGGCGCGCTCCGGCCCTGCCGTCCGCTCTCGCCCGGACGGACGGAAGGCCACGAGCCGACACACGCCGGCCGGCCGCCGGGGCGGCGCCGCAGGCAGCTCCTCGTAGTGGGCGATCTCGAGGCCCGCGCAGGCCTGTGCCAGCTCCCCCGGCCGGGGCCGCCGCGCGCTCCTCTCCGGCGGGTCGCGGTCGGGATCGTAGAGCCGGGTCTCCATCAGCAGCGCCCCGCCGGGAACGAGCGCCCGGGCGAGCTGGGGGAGCAGGGCACGGTTCAAGTAGTACGTCTTGACGATCAGATCATACGCGGCGGCGGGCAGTTGTATCTCGTCCAGGTCCACCACGGCCGCGCTCACGGGGAGCGCACGCGCGCGCGCCCGTGCCACAAGCACCGCCAGCGCGACCCGCGAGATATCCAGCGCGTGGACGCGGTACCCGTGCCGGGCCAAGTAGAGCGCGTGACGCCCACACCCCGCCGCGAGGTCGAGGGCGCGTCCCCGCGGAAGGTGCGGAAGCCACGCGACGAGATACGGGATCGGGCGGCCCGCGAGGCCGGAGATCCCCTCCGCGTATCTGCGGTCCCAGAGGAGTCGGTCCTCGTGCACCGCCTTCGCCCCCTCGCCGCAGCCGGGGCGCGCGCATCCCCGCGCACCGGATTACGCGGCCGCGCCGCCCGTGCGCGCCCGCGGCCGACCACGCTCAGGCCGCGTCAGGCCGGAGGCTCGGTCGGGCGGCGTATCTCCGCCGGCTGGGCCCCGCCCGGGCCTGGCTCGGCGGGGGCCTCGAGCTCACCCCAGTAGCACTCGTCGCAGAACCGCACCACGATCCCACGGCGCTCGAGCTCGTATCGGACCTGTCTCAGGCCGCATCTCTCACACACCGGGGCCGGTCCCATCGTCGACCTCCGGCGCCCGAGGTCGCATGCCCCCGGCGCCACCTGAAGCCTAGCACGCGCGCGGCGGCAGCGGGATCGGGCCCGCGCCCGATTGTCGCCCGGCCAGCGGCCGGATGAGGCAGCGCGCCGCGAGACCCCGGCGTCCCTCGAATCCGGTCCCCGCCGGATGGCCGTCCGGGCGGGAGGCCCTATACTGTGAAGTGGGGCGCGCCGACCAGCGAGACGTGGGGAGGGACGTGGCCATGTTGGTGAGGAATCGCATGACAAGCCCTGTGGTCACCACGACGCCGACGACGGACACCACGACCGCGCTGCGGACGATGTACGCCCGCAGGATCCGCCGGCTCCCCGTCGTGGACGAGCGGGGAGCGCTGGTGGGGATCGTCACCCTGCGGGACCTGCTGGAGAAGGCCAAGGGCGGCGCGCCGGTCGCGGCCGTGATGACGTCCAAGCCGTACACCGTCGGCCCGGACACGCCGATGGTTCGGGCCGCGGCGTTATTGCGGGATCTCGGGGTCGGGGCGCTGCCTGTGCTCGACCGCGGTCGGCTCGTCGGCATCATCACCGAGAGCGACATCTTCGATGCATTCCTGGAGCTGCTGGGCGCCAGGCAGGAAGGCGTCCGGCTCGTGGTCCCGCTCACCGACATCGCAGAGGACATCGTGGGCATCCTGCGGGCGGTCGCGCCGACCGGGGCGCGGGTGACCGGCCTCACGACGTACGCGGACGGCGGGCGCCCAACCGTGATCGTAACCGCGGACGAGCGCGACCCCCGGGATCTCGTGCGGGCGCTGATCGCGGCCGGGTTCGAACCGAGCAGCATCAGCGTGCAGAGCGCGGCCGCTTAGGGCGCGCGAGCATCGCCCCGGAGAACGGCTGACCGACGGGAGGCATGCGGAGGCCACGACGGACACATGAGCACACCGGTCGTGCGGCGTCTTCTCGTGCCGATAGACTTCTCCGAGGGTTCGGTCCGGGCCCTCGCCTGGGCGCGGGCACTCGCCCGCGCGTGTGATGCGCAGATCGTGCTCCTCCACGTCGTGGATCTCGGGGCGACGTGGGTACCACTGAGCGGCCCCGCCGTGTATCCGGCGCCGGTGCCACCGAGCATCGCGGCGCAGGTGGCGGACGTCGCCAGGGCAGCGCTCGAGGGGCTGGAGCAGGAGGCGCCGGAGGTGAGCCAGCGCATCGTGCGCACGGGCCATCCCCGTGACGTCATCCCCGAGGTCGCGCGGGAGATCGCCGCCGATCTGATCGTCATGGGCAGCCACAGCCGCCGGGGCGTCTCCCGTCTCCTCATCGGCAGCGTTGCCGAGCACGTGGTCCGGCACGCGCCCGTCCCCGTGCTGGTCGTTCGCGGCGAGGGCCTGGAGGCATAGCTCAACCGGTCCCGCGATCGGGAGCCCGGAGACCGGCCGGCGCCGGCGGAATCGGGGACCGGCCAGACGCCGCGACAAGCAGGGGTGGACGCTCAGGCCTCGAAGGCTCGCGCGTCACCGCCTCGCCCGGATGCGCCCTGGAGGGGGAGATGCGATCGTTTGCGTGTGGCCTCGACTTCGGGACCGAATCCGCCCGCGCGCTGCTCCTCGACCTGGCCACGGGGGAGGAAGCGGCGGTCGCCGTCCATCCCTATGCGCACGGGATCATGGACCGGTCGCTGCCCGGGGGCCGGCCCCTCCCCCCGCTGTGGGCCCTCCAGCACCCCGCCGACTACCTCGAGGCCGCCCGGATCCTGCTCGGCCGCATGTGCGCGGAGGCCCGCCGGCTCGGCGGGACCGTCGCCGGGATCGGGATCGACTCCACAGCGTCGTCGCCGCTGCCGGCGAGGGCGGACGGCACGCCGCTCGCCCTCGTCGACGCCTTCCGAGATCAGCCGCACGCCTACGTCAAGCTGTGGAAGCACCACGCCGCCGAACCCCACGCCCAGGCCATCAACGCGGCGGCGCCACCGTTCCTCAAGTACTACGGCGGGAAGACGAGCGCCGAGTGGTCGCTGGCGAAGGCGTGGCAGGTCCTGGACGAGGCGCCTCAGGTCTGGGACGCCGCGGAGCGCTGGATCGAGGCCGGGGACTGGCTCGTCTGGCAGCTTGCCGGCGAGGAGGTCCGCTCCATCTGCCAGGCCGGCTACAAGGCGCACTGGCAGCCAGAGTGGGGCGGATACCCGGACCGCCAGACGCTCCAACAGCTCCACCCCGGGCTCGAGACCTGGGTCGACAGGCTCGCGCCGCCCCGACCTGTCGGCACGCCGGCCGGGGGGCTCACCCGGCGGTGGGCCGACGCGACGGGGCTCCCGGAAGGCACGCCGGTCGCGGTGGCGGTCATCGACGCCCACGCGGCCGTTCCCGGAGTGGGCGTGCGCTCGCCGGGGATCCTGGTGCTCGTCCTGGGGACATCGTCGTGCCACATGGTCATGAGTCGGGCGGCTCGGCCCGCCCCCGGGATCGCGGGGATCGTCGACGGCGGGATCCTACCCGGGTATTACGGCTACGAAGCCGGCCAGGCGGCGACCGACGACATGCTCGAGTGGTGGGTTCGGATCCTGGGGTGGGACGCGGGCAGGCACCCGGATGCGCTCTTCGACAAGCTCAACGCGGAGGCCGCCGGCCTCTCCGGCCCCTCCGGCCTCGTCGCCCTGGATTGGTGGAACGGCTGCCGGACTCCGCTCATGGACGCGAGCCTGAAGGGCGTGCTCACCGGGATGACGCTCGCCGTGACGCCCGCGCAGATCTACCGCGCGCTCGTCGAGGCCACGGCGTTCGGGACGAGGGTCGTCGTCGAGACGCTCGAGGCCGCCTCCGGCTCGATCGCGGAGGTGCGGGCCACGGGCGGGCTCAGCCGCACGGAGTTCATCGTGCAGATCTACGCCGACGTCCTCGGCCGGGAGGTGCGGGTGAGCCCCTCTCCCCACGCCACCGCGCGCGGCGCGGCGGTGTACGGGGCGATGGCCGCCGGCCGGGACGCGGATGCGTCGCCGGCCCTTCGTCCCTACCACCCCCGCGCGACCGCGGCGTACGACGCCGCCTACCACGCGTATCGCGACCTGTTCGCGCATTTCTCCGGCGCGTCCACGGCTCCGGCGCGACGCCGGCCGGGAGCCGATCCGCCTCCACGGGAACACAACGGCGGCCGGCGATCTACGCGCCAGTGATCACGCCGCGGCGTCTACGTCTCGCATCGGTCCCTCCCCCGGCACGGGAGCGCCCGCTCCGCCCCGCTTACGAGACCAGCCGGGCCAGTCCAAACGCGGCCGCCGCGGCCAGCCCGCCGACGAGCGCGGTCTGGAGCGCGCTTCGCGCGGGCCGGGTGCCCGTGAACCGACCCTTGATGTATCCGAAGAGGACCAGCGCCACGAGCGTCACGGCCACCGAGAAGAGGAGCGCGGTCGCCGCGCGAGCGGCGACCATGTAGGGGGCCAGCGGGATGAATCCACCCGCGATGTACGCCCCCGCGATCGTCAGCGCGCTCGAGAGCGCCCGCCGCGGGTCGGGTCGTTCGAGGCCCAGCTCGAAGCGCATCATGAAGTCGATCCAGGCGGCGGGGCGGCGCCGCAGCGCCTCCACCACCGGAGCCGTCTCCGCCGCGGACAGCCCATACGCCTGGAAGACCTGCCGGATCTCGTCCGCCTCGACCTCGGGGACCGTATCGACCTCGCGCTGCTCGCGGGCCCGCTCGCTCGCGTAGTGCTCGGCGTCGCTGCGGGCCGCCAGGTATCCGCCCAGCCCCATCGCGATCGACCCCGCGGCGATCTCGGCGAGCCCCGCCGTCACGATGACGCGCGTCGAGGCGACCGCGCCCGACAGCCCCGCCGCGAGGGCAAAGGGCACGGTCAGTCCGTCCGACATCCCGATGACGATATCCCGCACCGTGTCGCGGGCCGTGAAGTGGCGCTCGACGTGTGGCGTCTGCGGCATGGCGGCGCCGGGCGATATCAAATGGCCTGCCGGGCGCCGGCTACCGCACGACCAGGACCGGCACCTCGGCCCCGTGGAGGACCCGCTCGCTTACGCTGCCGAGGAACAGCCCCCCGATCCGCCCGAGACCACGGCTGCCCACGACGATGAGATCGGCCTTCGCTTCCTGGGACACCTTGACGATCTCGCCGGCAGGATCGCCACGGCGGTAGACTTTGCTCACGGGGACATCGACGCCGGCAAACTCCGCTGCCGCGCGCTCCAGGATCGCCTCGCCTGCGCGCTCCAGCCCTTCGTCCAGCGCCCCGTAGTCGATCATCGCGTCGGGGCCGGGCCCTCCGAGCGCGTAGACCGGCACGTGACCGACGTTGACGAGGACCACCTCCGCTCGGGGGAGCTCCCGTACCAGCCGCGCGGCGAAGGCGGCTGCGCGGATCGCGTGCTGCGATCCATCGGTTGCGACGAGCATCCGGATCATCCGCCTCGTCCTCCCTTCCTCGTGCGTCGCCCTGCGGCGCGCGCTCAGGCGACCTCGCGCTTCATCTCCTCGAACTGCTCTTTCGTCAGCTCGCCCGCCGCGTAGCGCCGGCGCAGCACGTCGAGCGGGGCCTCGGCCGGCCCCCGGGCGCTCGGCGTGCTCCGACCTCCGAGCAGCCTCACGAGGGCGACGATGCCGGCGACGACCAGGGCCCAAAACACCACCATCATGATCCAGCCCGCGATCATCCAGCCCCAACCCGGGCCGTACCCGTCCCACCACATCATCGATCCCACCTCCTGCGACCCACTCGCATCGTACGTCCACAGCGCCGCCCGGAGTATCGGGCCCACGCCCTATTCGACGATCGGACGTGGAATCGGATGCCGAGCCGATAGGCGGGCGGGGGATCGTGGCGGTAGACTTGACCGGGAGCAGGCGCAAGGGACGGAGCGCCGCTCCGCGAGGTACGTCGATGATCTCGACCGAAGCCCGCCGGGACGCCCCCGCGGAGATCGCAAGGGTGCTGGCGCCCGTCGACCTCTCGGCGGACTCCCCGGCGAGCGTGCTCCAGGCGTTGGAGCTCGGCCGCCGGCTCGGGGCGGTCGTGGTCGTGATGACCGCGGTGGCCGATGCCGACGTCGCCGCGGGCCGATCGCACGGCGACTACCTGGACCAGGTGATCGAGACCCGCCGCATGCGGCTCGTCGCCTGGTTCGCCACGCGCGTGCCGGAGGAGGCGCGGCGCGGCGCCCGCGTCACCTTCGTCGCCGTGCCGGGAGCGCCGGCGCGGGCCATCGTCGAGGCGGCCCGTGCCGAGAAGGCCGATCTCATCGTGATGGCGACCCACGAGCGCGCCGGGCTCCGCCGGTGGACGCACCGCAGCATCGCCCGCGCGGTCGCCCGGGCCGCGCCGATCCCGGTGCTGACGGTCCGGCCGGACCATGTCCGATTCCGCGCGGCGGTCTAGGGAGATCGGATCGCGCTGGATCGGGGCCTCTCCGGCATTCGAACGGCCACCACGACGCCGGAGAGGCACGTCAGTCCGCCAGCGGTAGCGATCGCCCACGCGAGGCCGAAGAGATCCGCGACGACGCCGGAGAGGAGCGCGCCTACAGCGTATCCCAGGTCCCGCCAGAGACGGTAGACGCCAACGGCCGAGGCACGCCACGATGGATGGGCGACGTCCCCGACCGCCGCGAGCAGCGTCGGATAGACGAGCGCGGTCCCCAGGCCGAGCAGCACGGCGCCCGCGGCCCAGAGCCCGAACCGCCCGCCCTGTGGGACGAGCGGCGGGGCGGCCACGATGAGCCAGATCCCCAGCGCCTGCGTCCACATCCCCCAGGCGATCATCCACTTGCGGCCCCACCGGTCTGAGAGCGCGCCGGTCACAAGCTGGCCGATCCCCCACACCGCGGGATAGGCGGCGGCCAGCACGCCGATACGCCCGACGCCGAGGCCGGATGCGGCGAAGAACAACGGGAGCAGCCCCCACGCCATCCCGTCGTTGAGATTGTTGACCAGGCCCGCCTGGCTGCAGGCGAACAGGTTCCGGTCTCGCCAGCTCGTCCGGGCGAACACCTCGCGCAACGCCGCGGGGGCGGCCGGACCGCCGGGGTGCGCCAGGGCCTCGTGCCGGGCGTGCGCGGCGGTGTCGCGCGCGAACGCCGCCGAGAGGGCCAACCCCAGCGCCGCGAACGCCACGCCGAGATAGAAGGGGACCGGCCGGAGCCCGTAGGCGCCGGCCAGGTACCCGGAGGCCAGCGCCGCGAGCGCCACCGCGCCGTACCCGGCCGACTCGTTGAGCCCCATGGCGAACCCCCGGCGGCTCGGCCCGACGAGGTCGATCTTCATGATGACGGTCATCGACCAGCACAGGCCCTGGTTGACGCCGAGGAGGACGTTGGCCGCGATGACCCAGCCCCAGGACGGCGCCGACATGATCATGAAGGGGACGGGAAGGCCGATGAGCCATCCCGCGACCAGCAGCCGCTTCCGGCCTACCACATCAGCGTACCGGCCGGCGAGGAGGTTGGTGAGCGCCTTGACGATCCCGAAGCTGACCAGGAACGAGAGGACGATGCTCTTGGACGCGATCCGGAAGTCGTGCTCGGCGATGAGCGGCAGCACCGCGCGCTCGAGCCCGACCATCCCGCCCACGAAGGCGTTGATCAGGACGAGCAGGCCGAACTGCGCCAGGTTCGCGCGCAGCCCCAGCGCCACGGGCTGCGCGTCCCCGGGCAGCGTGCCGGCGACAGGAGACTTCAGGCCCATCGCATCCGCGTCCCCACCGGCCGCCTCGCACCTGGGTGTGTAAGGCATTCTGGTGCAAGGATCGAGGCCCGTCAAGGGGACGGCCACGTTGCGATGGCCTTGCGACGAGCGGTCCGCCCTACCGGTTCCGCTCCGTCACCGGCCGGCGGCGCACGAGCATGGCAACACCGGGGGGCCGGGGGCGAGCCCGCCCGGTGATCCGTCAGGCCGCCCGCCGGTTCGCAGGCTCGGTCCGGGAGAGCCTGTGAGGATCCGTCCGCGCGAAGTACCAGTCGAAGACGGGCTCCAGCGTCCCCCGCAGGCTCAGCCAGTAGATGCGCGCCATCATCGCCTTCATCAAGTGGCTCAGGCGACCCGGTGGGTACTTCACCACCGGGGCGGTGTACGACCCGATGACGAACGTCCCCAGGCCGCCACCGAGGTCCACCGGGCAGTGGGTCCGACCGTCGAACGCTGCCCGTTCTCCGCTCAGGATCCTCGCCACCACCCGGGCCTCGAGGTGCGCGCCCACCCCCGCCTTGGACGTCGGGAGGTTCGTCGCGTCCCCGATGGCGAACGCGTCGTCGAAGCCCGTGATGCGCAGGCTCTGTCTATCCGTGATGATGAGCCGGTTCGCGTCGCGGACGCTTGCCGGCTCGTACGCGATGTCCGCGCCGACGAACGGCGGGATGACGATCGCCAGGTCGTACCGGATCTCCTCCCCCTCGATCGAAAAGATCGTCCGAGCCCGCGGATCGATGCGATCCACGTCGAAGAACGTCATGATCTCGATGCCACGGGCGCGGAGGATCGGCTCGACGATCTGATTCATCGGCTCGGCGGGATAGGGACGGGGATACGGCGTGAAGAAGACGAACCGCGTCCGGTCCCGGAGGCCCCTCCCGCGCATCAACTCCTCGGCGAGGAGGATCCCCTCGACCGGCGACGGCGGGCACTTGATGATCGGCGAGCTCTGCCCCAGCGCGATCGTCCCTCCGCGAAAGGCATCGAGACGGGCCCACACCTTCTGCGCCTGGGCCACGCCTGTATGGTAGTCGCCGAACTCCTCGTTGACGTCGCTGAGCCCCGGGATCTGCGACGGGTCCGTCCGGACACCGGTGGCCACCACGACGTAGTCGTAGTCGTACCGCCGGCCGCCGCCGGTGGTCACCACGTGCCCGGGCAGGTCGATGTGCGTGACCGGCTCCTCGACAAAGCGGACGTGTCGCGCCAGCAGCCGCCGCTCGTCCCGCGCTACGTCTGCCGCGGCGTGCTTGAAGGCGACGTACAGCAGGGCCGGCTGGAACACGTGCACCGCCGAGTTGCTCAGCACCGTGACCGCGAATCGTCGCCTGTCGAGCGTGTTGGCGAGGAGCGTGGCTCCGGTGCCCCCGCCGACGATCACGACCTTCTTCATCGGGTCACCTCTTCACAACGCGCACGACGACGATCTTGTCCGGCTGGTCCTCGACGGAGACGATCTCGTTCCCTGTCTTGGCCGCCCACGCACGCACGTCGGGCTTGACGCCGGGGTCGGTGGCCCACAGCTCGATCTCATCACCGACCTTCGCGCGCCGGTATGCGATCGCCAGGTCGGTGATCGGCCCGGGGCACGAGGAGCCCCGCGAATCGACGATCGTCCGCATAGTCTCGTTCGCTCCCATGGTGGCGCACCTCAGATGAAGAGCGTCTGGCCGTGCTCGGCCCGCTGGAGGAAGGTTGCGGCGCCGACCACGTCGTCGACGAGGTCGTTGAAGTCCTCCTTCCCGAGCCCCAGCACGCCGGCCATCATCGAGCACGCGTAGACCTTCGCGCCCATCTCCTTGGCCTGCCGCAGCATCGCGTCCCACGGCGCGACGTGGCTTGCTTTCATCCCTTGTGCAAGCGCCGCTGCCATGCCGACGAACTCCGCTGGAAACGGCAGGTCGTGGGGCCGCTTGGTGAAGCCCAGGAGGGCAAATCCGGTGACGAAGATGTTCACCTGCATCTCCATCGCGGCCGCCGCCTGCGCCAGAACCCCCAGCGGGATGAATTTGTCGGCCGTCCCGCTAAACATGACGATCGACAGCTTGCCGGTCGCGATCTCCCCGGTCTCCTCCGTCGACGGGATCTCTACGGTCTGGCTCATCGGCACCCTCCCTCGGCCTCCGGCCGGGATCGACGTCCACGTCTCGCGCCCAGCATAGCGGCCCCGCAGCACGGGCGGCATCGGGCGCCCGCCGGATTTGCGCGTGCACGCTCCGTCGAGCTCGGATCGCCGGCGGCGCCGGGGTAGCCTCGCGATCGGGGCCGCTCATCGGCGGGCCGGGTGCAAGCGGCGTCCCGCGTCGCCCCCCACGCAGGAGGCGACAGGCGCATCGGGTCCCGGCCCGATGGTGGCACCGTACGCCGTACGGTATGATGCGCTTCAGGAGCTGGGGACGGACTAGACCACTCCGGCGGCACCGGCTGCGTGGTGCTCTGGCGGCGCCGGGCCCGCGATACGAAGGAGGTGAGGGCCGATGCGAGTGCGGACGCGGTGGACCTCTGGCATGCGGTTCGAAGGCACGACTGCGGAGGGGCTGGGCATCGTGATGGACGCCCACCCGGAGCACGGTGGGAGCGGGGCCGGGCCGGCGCCGATGGAGACTCTCCTCCTCGCCCTCGCCGGGTGCACCGGCATGGACGTCGTCTCGATCCTCCGGAAGATGCGCGCCCCGGTGGACCGCCTCGCGATCGAGGTGAGCGGCGAGCGGGCCCAGGAGCATCCCCGCGTGCTCACGGCGATCCACCTGCGGTACGTCGCCGCGGGAGAGGGGCTCCAGCCCGGGCAGGTGGAGAAAGCGGTCGGCCTGTCGCAGGAGAAGTACTGCTCGGTCTCCGCCATGCTCCGCAAGGCCGCCCCGATCACGTACGATGTGGTGGTGACGGACACGAGCGTCGCGCGGGGGCGCGTGCCGCACGCGCGCACCCACACCGCGTAGACCGGCATGCCGAGGAGGCGGAGACCTCAAGCAGACCTTCTCGACGCTCGGGTAACTAGTAGGGCCACCGCCACTCGCGAACCTCCGGCATGTCGTCGCCGTGCTGGACGATGTGCTGCTGGTGCTCGATGAGCTTGTCTCGCAGGAACTGCTTGAAGTGCGCGCCCACGCGCGCGAGCTTCGGCACGCGATCGACCACGTCCCCGGCCAGGTGAAACCGGTCCAGATCGTTCAGCACCGCCATGTCGAACGGGGTCGTCGTCGTCCCTTCCTCCTTGTAGCCTCGCACATGGAGATTCGGGTGATTGGTGCGCCGGTAGGTCAACCGGTGGATCAGCCACGGGTAGCCGTGGTACGCGAAGATGATCGGCCGATCGGTCGTGAACATCGAATCGAACTCGCGGTCCGGCAGGCCATGCGGGTGCTCGCTGGGCGGCTGAAGCGTCATCAGGTCGACGACGTTCACGACGCGGATCCGGATATCCGGGAAGTGCCGGCGGAGCAGGTCCACCGCGGCCAGCGTCTCCAGCGTCGGCACGTCGCCGGCGCACGCCATCACGACGTCCGGCTCCGTGCCCTGGTCGGTGCACGCCCAGGCCCAGATGCCGATCCCCGCGGTGCAGTGGCGGATGGCCGCGTCCATGTCGAGCCACTGCGGCGCCGGCTGCTTGCCGGCCACGATCACGTTCACGTAGTTCCGGCTCCGCAGACAGTGGTCGGTCACCGAGAGGAGCGTGTTCGCGTCGGGAGGCAGGTAGACGCGGACGATGTCCGCCTTCTTGTTGACGACGTGGTCGATGAACCCGGGGTCCTGGTGGCTGAAGCCGTTGTGGTCCTGCCGCCAGACGTGCGATGTCAGGAGGTAGTTCAACGAGGCGATGGGCCGGCGCCAGCGAATGTGGCGCGTCACCTTGAGCCACTTGGCATGCTGGTTGAACATCGAATCTACGATGTGGATGAACGCCTCGTAGCAGGAGAAGAAGCCGTGGCGCCCGGTCAGGAGATACCCTTCCAGCCACCCCTGGCAGAGGTGCTCGCTCAGCACCTCCATCACGCGGCCGTCCGGCGAGAGATGGTCGTCGGTCGGGAGAATCCGCCCGGCAAAGACGCGGTCGGTCGCCTCAAACAGCGCGTCGAGCCTGTTCGAAGCCGTCTCGTCGGGTCCCATCACGCGAAAGTTCTGGGGGTTCATCTTGATCACGTCCCGGAGGAACGCCCCCACGACCCGCGTCGCCTCTGCCGTCGTCGTCCCCGGCCTCGGGACCGGGACGGCGTAGGCGCGGAAGTCAGGCATCGCGAGGTCCCGCAGCAGCAGGCCGCCGTTCGCGTGGGGGTTGGCCCCCATCCGCCGCTCGCCCCGGGGTGCCAGCTCCGCGAGCTCCGGGATCAGCGTCCCATTCGCGTCGAACAGCTCTTCGGGCCGGTAGCTCTTCATCCACGCTTCAAGGATCTGGAGATGCTCGGGCCGCGACCTCACGTCCACCAGCGGCACCTGGTGCGAGCGCCACGTGCCCTCCACCGGTTTGCCGTCGACCGCCTTCGGCCCGGTCCATCCCTTGGGCGTGCGGAGGACGATCATCGGCCACGCCGGCCGGCCGCGGAACCCCTGGGTGCGCGCCTCGCGCTGAATCCGACGGATCTCGCCGATCACGGTGTCGAGCGTTCCCGCCATGCGCTGGTGCGCCGCCTCCGGCGCGTCCCCCACCACGAAGTACGGCGTGTAGCCATAGCCGGTGAAGAGCTCGGAGAGCTCCTCGTCGCTCAGCCGTCCGAGCACCGTGGGGGTCGCGATCTTGTATCCGTTCAGGTGCAGGATCGGCAGCACTGCCCCGTCGCGCACGGGGTTGAGGAATTTGTTCGAGTGCCAGCTCGCGGCCAGCGGGCCGGTCTCCGCTTCCCCGTCGCCCACGACGCAGCAGACGAGGAGCTCGGGACTGTCGAACGCGGCGCCGTAGGCGTGGGCGAGGGCATAGCCGAGCTCCCCGCCCTCGTGAATCGACCCCGGGGTCTCGGGGGCGACGTGGCTGGGAACGCCTCCCGGGAAGGAAAACTGCCTGAAGAGGCGCCGGATCCCCTCGGCGTTCCTGGGGATGTGCGGGTAGACTTCGCTGTAGGTTCCCTCGAGGTAAGCGTTGGCCACGATCCCCGGCGCGCCGTGGCCGGGCCCGATCACGTAGATCATGTCGAGATCGTATCTCTTGATCACCCGGTTGAGATGGACGTAGACGAAATTGAGCCCCGGGGTAGTCCCCCAGTGCCCGAGCAACCGGGGCTTGACGTGCTCCGGGGCGAGGGGCTCGTGGAGCAACGGGTTGTCGTAGAGGTAGATCTGTCCCACGGACAGGTAGTTGGCGGCGCGCCAGTAGGCGTCCATCCGGGCCAGCTCGTCCGGGGACAGCGGCGTGGCGGAGACCGCAAGCCGCGCGGAACGGTCGGATTCTGCGTTCGCCATTGTGGGAGGCCTCCCGTTCTCTTTCGTCTCGGATGCCGCCTGCGCGCGCAGACGGGCGCCGATTCACATCTTCCCCATGTGCCGCTCGGCGGTCTTGAGCAGCACCGCGTTGGTCGCCACGATGATCGAGGACGCCGACATGAGGAGCGCCGACCACTCGGGGCGCAACATGATGCCAAACCGCGGGTAGAGGACGCCCGCGGCGACGGGAATAGCGAGGATGTTGTAGAACGACGCCCAGAAGAGGTTCTGACGCATCTTTCCGACCGTCGCCTTCGAAAGGTAGATGGCGCGCAGGACGTCCGCCGGGTCGGAGCGCATCAGCACCACGTCGGCGGTCTCGACCGCGACGTCCGTCCCGGCCCCGATCGCGATCCCGATGTCCGCCTGGGCCAGCGCCGGCGCGTCGTTCACCCCGTCGCCGACCATCGCGACGAAGTGGCCCTCCTGCTGCAACCGCTTCACGTAGCCGGCCTTCTGCTCGGGGAGGACCTCGGCGAAGACCCGCTGAATGCCCAGCTCGCCCGCCACCGCCTCCGCCGTCTGCCGGTTGTCGCCGGTGATCATCGCGACTTCGATCCCGAGGCGGCGCAGGCCGTCCACCGCGCGGCGCGACGTCTCCCGCACCGGGTCGGCGGCCGCGGCCACCCCGGCCATCCGACCGTCCACGGCCACGAGCATGATCGTCTTGCCGCCGGCGAGCAGCCGGTCCAGCTGCGCCTGCACGGGCGTCAGGTCGATGCCGCGGTCCCGCATCAGCCTGGCGGTGCCCACCAGGACGTCCCGGCCGGATACGCGCGCCCGCACTCCGTGCCCGGCGAGGTTCTCGAACCCGGTGACCGCCGCGGCGACGGAGACCCCGCGCCGCTCGGCCTCCTCGAGCACCGCCTTGCTCAGCGGGTGGCCGGAGCGCGCTTCGGCGGCGGCGGCCAGGCGCAGTACCTCGTCCGGCTGGAAGCCGCTCGCGCCCTCGACATCGGTGAGACGCGGGCGCCCCTCGGTGAGCGTGCCGGTCTTGTCCATCACGACCGCGGTGAGACGCGAGACCTGCTCGAGCGTGGCGGCCGTCTTGATCAGGATATTGTGGCGGGCGCCGATCCCGGTCCCCACGGCCACGGCGGTCGGCGTCGCGAGGCCCAGCGCATCGGGGCAGGCGATCACGACCGCGGAGATCGCGAAGGTGAGCGCCATGAGCAGCGACTCCCGCATGGGCCCGGCCCAGACACCGAACGTGACGACGCCGGCCCCCACGGCCAGCACCACCAGATACTGGGCCCACCGGTCGGCGATCCGCTGACCCGGGGCCTTGGAGGATTGGGCCTCCTCGACCAGCTTCACGATCTGCGCGAGCGCGGTCTCCTCGCCCACCTTGGTGGCTCTGAATCGAACCGATCCCGATTGGTTGATGCTGCCGCCGACGACCTGGTCGCCCGGCCGCTTCGCCACGGGCATGGACTCGCCGGTGACCAGCGACTCGTCGATGGCCGTCTCGCCTTCGGTGACCACGCCGTCCACGGGAACACGATCCCCAGGGCGCAGCTCCACGATGTCGTCTTCCTGAATCTCGCTCGTGGCGATGTCGACGACCTGCCCGCCGCGCACCACCCGGGCCCCGGGCGGCACCAGGTCGAAGAGCGCCCGGAGGGCGTCCGAGGTCCCGCGCCGGGACCGCATCTCCATCCAGTGGCCGAAGAGGACGAACGTGACCAGCATCGCGGCCGCCTCGTAGAAGGTCTCGCCGGCATTGGCCACCGTGATGATGACGCTGAAGAGATAGGCCGCCAGCACGCCGACGCTGATCAGCACCGACATGTTGAGCGCGCGCTTCCGCAGCGAGCGGTAGGCACCCGCGATGAAGATCGAGCCGGTCCAGAAGACGACCGGCGTGGTCAGCAGGACGAGGATCCAGTTGGCCGGGATCGGCTGTGGGAGACGCAGCCGGAGGAGCGTCCGGCCGAGCGGCGAGTACAGGACCGCCGGGACTGTCAGCACCAGCGACCACAGGAACCGCCGCCGCATGTCCCGTTCCATGAAGGCGGCCATGCGGGGATCCGCCATCATCGCTTCGTGATCGCGGGGCTCCCCTATGCCGTGGCCCGCCGCATGATGGTCGTGAGCCTGGACCTGCTTGTCGGCCCCGTACTCGAACTGCTTGGCCTCGAACTCGCACCCGCACGTCGTGGCGAGGAGCGCCGCCTGGCAGGAGAGACAGGCTGCTCCGCAGCGGCAGGAGACCGAGCCGGGGTGGTCGCCGGCCGTCTGCGTGTGCCGCGTCTGGCGCAGCGTCGACGGTCTCATTCGCCCCCCCAATCGCTGGAACCTCAGCCGCCCGCCCCCCGTTTGTGTAGCCCGTTGTAGACGGCGGAGAAGGACCGGCCGGCGTACAGGCCGCAGACGATGCCCCAGACGAGCCCGATCAGACATCCTCCCAACGTCAGCCGGTTGAAGCCGGGCAGGACTTGCTCGAGAGCCTGGTGCGGCAGACCGTACAGCACGCGGACGACGAACGTAACGGCCCCACATCGCCCAGGGCGAGGAAACTACCTTCGCCTCCCGCACCGCTCGGCCCCTCTCCTTAGTCTTCCCACCCTCTTTGAAGACCCAGCGGGCAGGATCGACACCCGGGGAGGCGCCCAGCGGCCCCCTCTCGCACCCGACCCCAGCGCCCAGCCGCCGTGACCGTTCTATGCCACGTTCCGCGGCATCCTTCGGTCGGGTCGAGGGCGGGCGTGGTGCTTGGGTACAAGGAGAGGTCTTTCAGCCCAATCCGCCTCCAGGAGGGTACGCGTATGGCTACCTCGTCGCCCCCACCTCTCGCCCACCGGCCGTACGGAGCCATCCACATGGTAGACGCGCCGGCCGTGTCACGACATCGGACAGGCGCTTCATTCCCGATCAGGCCGCGACCCGACACGCCCGGGCATCGCTCGCCGGGGCCTCGGACCGCCGAGCGGGGCTTTTGCGGGTGCAGCGAGAACCACAAGAGCACAGATGGTCCCGGTTGGGATGGCGCGACCGGGGAGGGCGGATCCACCGCAATCGGGAAGCCTCGTGCCGATTCGAGGCCGTGGCGGGGCAGAGTGACGATGGCGTCGGCGAAGGTGCTCGTGATCGACGACGACGAGGGCATCGTGGATCTCGTGAGCGCCTACCTCACGCAGGAAGGCTTCCACGTCGAGGTCGCGAGAGACGGGATCGCGGGGCTGACCAAGGCGAGCCAGTTCCGCCCGGACGTCGTCGTCCTCGACATCCTGCTGCCCGGCGTCGATGGTCTCGAGGTGCTCCGCCGCCTGCGGAGCGACTCCTCCGCCTACGTCGTGATGCTGACCGCCAAGGCCGAGGAAACGGACAAGATCGTCGGGCTCTCGGTCGGGGCGGACGATTACGTGACGAAGCCGTTCAGCCCCCGGGAGCTCGTCGCCCGCATCCGCGCGATCCTCCGGCGTGGACGGGCCGGCAGCATCGAGGCTCCACGTCTCCTTGTGTTCCGGACGCTGCGGATCGACCCGGCGCGGCGTGAGGTCTGGAAAGGCGCGGCCCGCGTGGAGCTCACCACGCGGGAGTTCGATCTACTCTACGCGCTGGCCGTGTATCCCGGGCATGTGCTTACCCGCGAACAGCTCATCGCGCGCGTCTGGGGCGCCGACTACTTCGGCGACGACCGCGTCGTGGACGCCCACGTCAAGGACCTCCGCCGCAAGCTCGGCGACGATCCCGGCCATCGCCGGCTCATCGAGACGATCCGCGGAGTCGGCTACAAGTTCGTGGACGAGCCGGCATGACGGCGTTGGGGATGCTCCGGCGCCGCCTCGGCTGGAAGCTCCTCGCGTCCTACCTCCTCGTCATCTTGGTCGGCGCGGTCGTGCTGTGGACGACGGCCCAGGCCCTCGCGCCGGCGGCCCTCTCTCAGCACCTGGCGCTCATGGCCCGCGTCCTGGGCGAGCGTTCCGAGCTCGGCGCCGCCCTCTTCGGGAGCGTGCGGGGGGCGATGACCACCGCGCTCGCCGTCGCGACGGTCGCCGCGATCCTCACCGCCGTAGCGGTCAGCCTGTTCGTGACCCGGCGCATCGTCGCGCCGATCCAGGCGATGGCGCGGGCGAGCACGCGGATCGCCGCGGGGCGCTACGGCGAGCGGGTCCCGGTGCCCTCGGCGGACGAGCTCGGGGAGCTCGCCACGCACTTCAACCAGATGGCCGAGACCCTCGAGCGGATCGAGGCACGTCGGCGGGACCTCATCGCGGACGTGGCGCACGAGTTGCGGACGCCGCTCGCCAGCATCGCCGGCTACATGGAGGGGCTCCTGGACGGCGTGATGCCGGCGCAGCCCGAGACCTTCCACCGCGCCCACCGCGAGGCCATCCGACTCCAGCGGCTCGTGGACGACCTGCAGGAGCTGTCCCGCGCCGAGGCCGGGCAGGTGCCGGTGCACCCCCGCCCCGTCGAGGTCCGGGGGCTGACGGAGGCCGCCGCGACCAGGCTCCGCCCGCAGTTCGACGACAAGGACGTGGCGCTGACGGTCGACGTCCCCCGTGGGCTTCCGCCCGTGCTCGCCGACCCGGACCGGATCGGGCAGGTCCTCACCAACCTGCTCGGCAACGCGTTGCAGTACACACCGGCCGGGGGGCGAGTGGAGATCCGGGCGCGCCGCGAGGACGGCAGCGTCGCGATCGCCGTCGTGGATACCGGAATCGGCATCCCCGCCGAGCACCTGCCCCACGTCTTCGACCGCTTCTACCGGGTGGATCGCTCGCGCGCGCGCGCAAGCGGTGGCAGCGGCATCGGCCTCACGATCGCCCGCCACCTGGTCGAGGCCCACGGCGGCTCGATCCACGCGGAGAGCGCGGGGCCGGGGCGCGGCAGCACGTTTACGGTCACCCTCCCCGCGGTTCCGTAGCCGGCCATCCGGGGCGACGAGGGGGATCCGGCCTGACACCGCGCCTGCCGCCTCCGGGATGGAGCCGCGGATTTCACGGAATCTTCACACGGACGGCATATGGGCGACTCATGCGGGCCGTAGGGTGAGGGTGTAGCGCAGGCTGCCGCAGGCGCGGCCACGACCGGAAACGGCCTGCGGCCGAGGAGGGAATGGAAATGAACACGCGGCGGTGGATCATCCTGGGCGTGGCGGCGGCGGTCGGACTCTTGAGCGTGCCGGTGCTCGCGCAGCCGTCCACGATGCCCGGGCACATGGGAGCGGGCGGGCAGGCGACCGACCGGCCGCTCTCGATCGGGCAGGCAGAAACCATCGCTCGCCAGGTACTCGGTCGATCCGGGTATGCGGGGCTGGCCCCTGGCCACATCATGGAGTTCAGCAATAACTTCTACGTCGCCGTGAAGTACAAGGTCGGCGGCCAGGGCGCCTTCGAGTTCCTGATCGACCGGTACACGGGAGCCGTGCATCCCGAGCCACAGAGCATGATGTGGAACACCCGGTTCGGCCACATGGCTGGCACGGGCGGCGCCGGGTACAGCGGCGGGATGATGGGCCAGGGCTACGGCGGTGGCACCACGGGACCCGGGTGCGGCACGATGGGTCCGAGCATGATGGGACCGGGGGCTGGTCCGAGGATCGCCGGTCCAACCTCCCCGGCGCGCGGGGCCCAGTCGGTCACGCTCGCGCAGGCGAAGGCCCTCGCGCAGCAGTTCCTGGATGCCCGACTCGCCGGGACGACGCTGGACGACGCGATCGCCTTCCCTGGGTACTACACGCTCGACGTGGCCCGGGACGGCAAGGTCATCGGGATGCTCAGCGTGAACGCCTACTCCGGCCAGGTCTGGTACCATGTCTGGCACGGGACGTTCATCCAGGAGAAGGATCTTGATTGAGGCAGGGCAATGTGCGGCCGGCGGACTCGCCCCGTCGCTTGGATGCCCGGGCCGGTGGGGTCAGCCGCCGGCCGGTTGACCGGCCGAGGAGGAGAGGGGCAGCATGGGGGCCGCCATGATGCTCTGGATGCTCGTGGTCTGGGCGGGCATTCTCGGCCTGGCGTTGACCCTGGCGGCCTGGCTCTTCCCAACGGTCCCGGTCGCGCCCCGCTCCACGGCGCGTGACATCCTGGACAGCCGATATGCGCGCGGCGAGCTCACCCCTGAACGCTACCGGCAGATGCGCGAGGAGTTGGCGCCGGAGCTTGGGTGGCCGGGGGACACGCCAGCCCTCAACCACCCCGGGACCTCCGGCACGTACCCTGATGGTAGATCGTAGCAAACAGGCGGAGCCATGACGCACGTTGCCCGCATCCGGCCGCTCAGCCGGGCGGCCGCATGGGAGGACCGGTTCTGGCGGGGGCTCGGGGCGGCGGTGGCACGCATCAACGAACAGACGCGCGGCCGTCCGGCTGGGACGCGCCTAAGGGCGGGCACCACCGGAGGAGCGCTCACGTTCCCGGCTCAGGGCACGGACGGGAACGATGTCCCTGGTCCGGCCGCACGGGGGATCACGTTGATCGTTCGCGACATCGCCGGCATGGCGGAGCGCACGTTCCGGTGGACGTGGCGACGACCGTGAACGCCTCCGCCTACGGGCTGTGGCGGCTTGTCGCGATCCACGCGGGGGTGTTCACTAAATTTAGGACCGGCTTCTCCGGCGCGCGGAACCCATCGGTCACGCTCGCGCAGGGGCGGCGCTCGCGCAGGCGTTCCTGCCCGGGACGACGCTGGATGACGCGATCGCCTTCCCCGGCGCATGTGGAGCACCGCCCATGAGGTTCGTGGAGAAGGTAGTCATCGTGACAGGAGGCGCCTCCGGCATTGGCCGGAGCACGGCGCTCGCGTTTGCCGACGAGGGCGCCAGCGTCGTGATCGCGGATCTGAACCAGCGCGCCAGCGAGGATGTGGTCCGACTGATTCGCGACCGCGGCCGCGCCGCGACGGCGGTCCCCACGGATGTGTCGCAGCCCCACGACTGGACGCGCCTCGTGGGCGAGACGGTGCGCCTATACGGCCGGATCGACGTCCTGTTCAACAACGCGGGGATCGAGGGCGCCACGGCGGCGACCGCCGACTACCCCGAGGAGGCGTTCGACCGCGTGCTCGCGATCAACTTGAAGGGCGTGTGGCTGGGGATGCGGGCCGTCATCCCGCGCATGTTGGCCCAGGGCAAAGGCGCCATCGTCAACATGTCATCGATCCTGGGCCTCGTGGGATTCGCAAGTGCGGCGGCCTATACCGCCAGCAAGCACGGCGTCCTGGGTCTGACGAAGGTTGCCGCCCTCGAGTACGCTGCGCACGGGATTCGCATCAACGCGGTCTGTCCCGGGTTCATCCGCACACCCATGGTGATGGAGCGCGGCCTCGCTCATCTCCCGAACGCCCGGGAGGTCCTCGCGCAGGTGAGTCAGTTGCACCCCGTGGGACGATTCGGGGAGCCTGACGAAGTGGCCCGTGCGGTCTTGTTCTTGGCCTCCGACGAGGCCTCGTTCCTCACGGGCGCCGCCGTGCCGATCGACGGGGGTTATACGATTCGATGACGCGTGGCGGGGCGTCCTACCTCGCGCGGTACTCCAGGAGGATGGTGTGGCCGGTCCCGTAGGCCCGCGCCAGGGCCGGCGGGAAGGGGTCCGCGGCGGCGGTGGGCCAGCAGGGCGGGACCGTCACGCCGGCCCGGCAGTAGTCGAGCGCGTTGAGCACGAGCTGGGAACCGTCCGAGGACGGCCGCCCGTCGACGACGAGCCGGATCGCATGGGCGGCGTCGGCCCGAAAGCCCAGGAGGTCGTCCCGCGTGTAGTCGATCGGGGATGGGTGTCCTCCCACGGCGACGTTCGGGTAAGTCGCCCGCCAGACGCGGAAGAAGTCGCCGAGCGTGTACCGCCATGCCGGGTCGGGGCCTTCGACGTGGACGATGCCGGAGGCGTCGTGCGTGTGCAGCGGCTGGAAGCACGCGCCGGCGTGGACGACGCCCCGCGCGTCGGACAGGGCGCGAGGGATGCCGATGCCCGCGGGAACGGTAACAGGCTGCCCGTCGATCACGATCCGCAGCCACGGGTGGACGTGCAGGGCGACTGTCTCGTGTTCCAGGCACGGGAAGGGGAACGCGGTGCCGGTGCGCGTCGCGCTCGGACGTCCGGGCCCTTGGAAGGCGAACAGGCTGATGGCCGCGGCCACCGCCCCGGCAGCCACCCAAAGCGCAAGCGCGAGGGGACGCGGATGGCGCATGATAGCCTCAGAGCCGGATCGCGCCGCCAGCCGGTCCCGACCGGATGACACCGCGCCGCCGGCCGGTGACGCGCTCCTCCTCCGAAGCCGAGGCGGTCGCGCTCTTGAGCAGCGCGCCTTTCGCACCCCTCAGGTCCTTCGGATCCGTCACCCTGGGCGAGGACCGGCGGTGCATCCGTTTCCGGATGCGCTTGGCCTTCTCGACCTTGACCGCTGTGAGGGCCCTCCTCTTCATGGCTCCTCCGTGCCGGCAGCGATTACACCGGCTGGCCCCAGCATTGCGCGGGGCCGGCGCTGTGAGGCCAAGCCGGATGATGCTCTTAACCCGCTCTTAACCCGGCCATTCGTCGGCCTCGGAGTACGCCAGCGGCTGCTCCTCGACACGGCAGGTAACAACCACCAGCGCCGTCTCCTCGGCGTTAGCCTGCCGCGGCGGTGGAGACGCGGCCGCTTCCGTCATGGGACCAGCCTGCGCGCGCGCCGCGGGCCGCCCCCGTGCGCCCCTCTTCCCACCGGCCCGCGTAGCCCTGGTCGCCCTCGTTCGAAGACCCGCCGCTCGCACCGCCCTGCGCCTGGCTCCCGCTTGTCGTCGCGCCATGGCTATCACCTCTCCCCTGGCCCTTCCCGCCCCCCGGAAATCAGCGCAACGGGTGTCCGGCCCGACCGATGTTACGCCGCTAGCTCGCGGGCAAAGGTCCCGGTCCGCGGCTCGGCGAGCCGAGCGAAATCGCTATAGGTCATCGTGATCATCGTGTCGTGGCTGCCGGCGTTGAACAGGATCACCGGATCGCGCGTCAGCGCGACATCGACAAGGACCGGCACATTGTACAGGTTCCCGAACGGGGGCATCGCGCCCACCTCGCAGTCGGGAAACACGTGCTCGAACTCTCGCTCGCTCGCCAGGCGAACCTTCCTGGCGCCGACCGCCTCGCGGACCTGCGGTAACTGTACCCTCGCGGTCGCCGGGACGATGACCATCAGGAGAGTGTCGTCCGCGGAGACCATCACGACCTTGGCAACCAGGCGCCCCGGGACGCGTTCCACCTCCGCCAGTTCCTGCGCGGTGAACCGGGCAGGGTGATGGCTCACCTGGTAAGCGACCCCTGCCTTCCCGAGGTACTCCTCGAGACGCCGCAGGCAGGTCGTGTGGGCTCCTGGCCGCTCCGCCGGGCCTACCTCCGTCATCCTCCTCGCCTCCTTGTTCGCGTCGCCCGCCCCTTCCCGCCGCACGATTCCCTCATCATGGTAGGAAGTCCCCCCAATCGCCGCCATCGGGCCGGCGCCGGATTTCAGCACCGGATCGCGGGCCAACGCCGGCACCGTGGCAGGGAGGCGTCCGGGAGGGGGCCGAGGGCGGTGGTGAGCCCGCCGGACACCGAATCGGTCGTCCGACCGATCCCGCGGACGCGTCGCGGCGTGTACGCTGTGGACGCAGGGCGGTGCGGCGCCGGGACGGCATCCCGCCGCCCGGACAGCGGGGGAGGCACGCAATGGCGATCCCGCACGAGCTTGCAGACCTGCTGGCCACCGAGCGGCGTAACGTCTTCTCGGTCGCGCTGGATGTGGATCCGACGAAGCCCGAACACCAGACGCCAAATCCTGCGTATCGCATCTGGCTGCGGAACGCGCTGAGGCAGGCGCTCGCCGGGATCCCGGAGCGGGGCCGCGACGAGGCGCAGGAGACAGCGCATCGCATTCTCGCCGCCGTGGATCGCCGGCCGGTGCGGGGTCGCGGCCTGGTGATCTTTGCCGGGCCGGACGTGTGGGACGTGCGTGTCCTTCCGGTTCCGGTTCCCCACTACCTGCGTTACGGACTGCTCGACCCGACGCCTCTTCTGTGGGCTCTCCGCGAGTACACACCGTACGCCGTGGTGGCGGTGTATCGGGATCACGCGTGGATCGCTGTCGCGCATCTCGGGCGCGCCGCGGTGGTGGAGGAGGACACGCTGGCGCTGGATACCCGCGACTGGCGGTTCAAGGCAGGACGATCCGACCCCTCCGCGCGGCGGGCGGGGGTTGGCGTCGGGCGCGGCCGGCAGGGCGACACCTTCGAGGCCCGGGTCGACGAGCACCTCCGCCGGTTCTGGCGCGACGTGGCCCGGGCTGCCACGCGCGCGCTGGTCGAACGGCGCATCGACCGCGCGATCCTGGCGGGCCCTGAAGAGGCGGTCGTCGCTGTGCGCGCAATGCTGCCGGACGCAACCCGGACCCGGGTCATCGGCACCGTCGCGATCCCCGCCTACGCCTCCCCGGAGGAGATCCTGGGGCGCACGCTCCCCGTGGCGCTGGCCGACCGGCATCGACAGGAGGCCGCTCTCGTGACGGAGCTCATGGAACGCGCCGTGGCGGACGGCAGCGCCGTGCTCGGGCTGGCGGCCACCCTGGAGGCTCTGGCGCAAGGCAAGTTGAGCACCGTGGTGGTGGCGCGCGACTTCGACGCCGCCGTCTGGGAGTGCGAGCGGTGCCGGTACGTGACCGCGGCCCCGGTCGAGGCCTGCCCGGTCTGCGGCGGGGCCGTCGGCAGGACCACGGTGCGGCAGGCACTGCCGCTGGCGGCCGTGCAGCATGGTGCGCTCCTCGAGGTGGTGGGCCCGGCCGCCGGACCCGCACTGGCCGACGGGATCGGTGGATTGCTCCGCTACCGACCTCGGGGGGCGGCGCGCGCTCCACAGGCACGATGACCGTGCACCGCGCCCCGGCCGGATTCCCGGCGACGCTCGAGATCGACTATCCAGACCGGGACCTGGACCGGCTGACGACGTTCCTCCGGCCGCTGATGGCCATTCCGATCGCCATCATCCTCGCGCTCGTCAGCGGGCCCAGCGTGCGCGCCGGGACGTCGAACTACGCGGTGGGGTCGGGTGGGCTGGTGTTCGTCCCGACGGCGCTCATGCTGCTCTTCCTCCAGACGTATCCCCGCTGGTGGTTCGACTGGAACCTCGCGTTGACGCGGTTCGCCCTCCGCGTGGTGGCGTATCTGGCCCTGCTGCGCGACGAGTATCCCTCGACGGAGGAGGAGCAGGCGGTCCACGTCTCGATCCCGTACCCCGATGCGGCACACGCGTTGAACCGGTGGCTGCCGCTGATCAAGTGGTTCCTGGCCATTCCGCACTACGTCGTCCTATGGTTCCTCGGACTGGCCGCCGTGTGCTGCGTCATCATCGCCTGGTTCGCGATCCTGCTCACCGGGCGCTACCCACGCGCGCTGTTCGACTTCGTCGTCGGGGCACTCCGCTGGCTGCTGCGGGTCGTGGCCTACGCATTCCTGCTCACGACCGATCGGTATCCGCCATTCAGCCTCTCCGCCTGACCGGCCACCGGGGCGGTCCCGGAGCGCAGCAACCACGGCCCCCGGGGCGGTCGGGACGATCCAGGAGGTGTACCCCCGGCGCGGGTAGAACGTATGGGGGCCCTGCAGCGAGCCGTACTCGATGGCGCTCGGCCTCTCCCGCGTCCCCCCGGGCGCCGAGCGCATCCAATTCTCCGGTGCGCGATCGACCGCTCCGTCCACATGGAGGATCCGCCGACGCGAGCCGGCTCCGGTCACGGCGAGGGCGAGGCGGTCGCGATGGTCTTCCGCTGGCAGCACTGGGTGCGGCCGCTCGCCGGGGCCGCGGCGGTCGCCGCGGCATTCCAGGTCCTCACGCTGGGACAGCCCCCGGTGGGGGCCGGCGCGCCGCGCGTCGCCGCGCTCATCGCGATGCTGTGGGCATCGCCGAGGCGATGACCGGTCCGATGCGGGCGCGCGGGCTCGTGAGGAACCGGTCGGGGCCCTGGCTGGGCGTTGCCGCGCTCCTGCTCGCGACGCCCGCACCGGCGCTCGCATTTGTGGCCCGGTCGGGCAGCTCCGTGGTCGTCTCCGAGGCGATCCACGATGACCTCTACGCCGCGGGGGGCACCGTGACGGTGACGGCGGCCGTCCAAGGAGACGTGGTCGCGGCCGGTGGCACCGTGGAACTCGAGGCCCCTGCCGGCGGCGTGCTTGCGGCCGCCGGCACGGTGCGGCTGGATGCGCCGGTCGCGCGGTCGGTGCGGGCCGTCGGGGGGACGCTGCTGGTCCGGTCGCGCGTCGGCAGCGACGCGGTCCTCAGCGGCGGCACGGTCACGATCGACCCGGCGGCGCGCATCGGGCGTGACCTCGTAGTCGGCGCCGGAAACGCGACCGTCTCCGGAACGGTCGGGCGCAACGCCACGGTCGCCGGCGGGGACGTGATGCTTGAAGGCCCGATCCGGGGCAACGCCGAGCTCCGGGCGACGCGGATCGTCCTGCGACCTGGGGCGCGCATCGGCGGGCGGTTGCGCTACTCGGCGGAACAGCCGATCGAGGTTCAGCCGGGCGCGCAGGTAGTCGGTGGCATCGAGCGGATCCCGGTGCCGCCGCGCCCACCGTCCGCCGTAGCGCCCGCGAGCCCCCGCTTCTGGCTCGGCGGACACGTGGCGGAGCTCCTCGCGCTCCTCGCCCTGGGGCTCGTTGTGTTCGGCGTCGCGCCCGGCGCGGCAGCCACCGTGGCGCGGCAGGTCGGCGAGCGGTTCGCAGGCAGCCTCCTGGCCGGGTTCCTTCTGCTCGTCGCGGCCCTCCTGGCCCTGTTCACGATCGTCGGGATCCCACTGTCCGTGATCGCGATGCTCCTGTACGCCGCCACGCTCTACCTCGGCCAGATCTTCGTGGCCGCCTGGCTGGGTCACGCCCTTCTCTGGCGCGTACGGCGTCGCGTAGGACGGCCGCCTGCCCCTCTGTGGGGCGTGGTGGTGGGGACCATCGTGCTCATCGTGCTGTTCGCCATCCCCTATGCCGGGTGGGCGCTGCGCTTGGCGGCCGTGCTTGCGGGCTTCGGAGCGCTATGGATCAGGGTGTGGAGCGCTGCCTCCTCTCGACCTCCCACAGCGGTCGGACCGCCGACACCCGCCGCCTAGCGATAGCGAGGCGCGGAGGCGACGCCCCAAGGAGACGGCCGGCTCCTGCCGCACCGACCGTGGCGCTCATCGCTGCACTGCGCGAGGGGTGATCGTCACCGATGCCGTCATGTTCCAGCGCAGCCGCGGGTCCTGCCTGTCGGGTGTGATCGTGACCTTGTACACGATGTCGCCCTGCCTGCTCTCTCCGAAGCCCTGGATCCGGATGACCCGGCCGGTGAGGACGAGCCCCGGAATTCCATCGAAGGTGATCGTCGCGGAATCTCCCTCGCGGACCCTGGCGACGCTGAGGTCGCTGAGGTCGGTCGTCTCGACCTCCCACGCCGACGTATCCGCCAGATGCACGATCGGCGAGCCCGAGGCTACGAACTCGTCGAGCGTGGGCACGAGAGCGACGACGACGCCGGCAAAGGGGGCACGGAGCTCGGTCTCAGCAAGCGCCTCCCGTGCCTGCGCGAGGCGGGCCTTCGCCACAACCACGTCGGCGGCGGCGGCCGCGATCGTCTCGGGGCGTGTGCCGGCCTCCACGAGAGCCAGCTGGGCCTGGGCCCGGCGGACATCGGCCGCGGCCGCATCGATTTCCTCTCGCCTCGGCCCCTGGGTAACCAGCCGCTGCTGCTGGCGAGCCGCCGCGGCCTGCGCCTCCGCCACGCTCAGCCTGGCGCGGGCCGCGCCGTCCATTGCCTTCACCGACTGGAACCGTGCGCGAGCCTGGTCCACGGCCTGCTGGGCGACCGCGCCCTGGCTGGCGAGCTGCTCGATCCTCCGGAGGTCGGCGCCGGCGACGCCCAGGTCGGCCTCGGCCTGTTGCACGGCCTGCGCGGCCGCGCGCACCCCCCCGGCGGCCTGCTCGACGGCCAGCCCTGCCTGCTCCCGCTCCTCGGGCCTCGCTCCGGCCGCCAGCTGCCGATATCGGGCCTGCGCGGCCTCCAGGCCGGCCCTCGCCGCCTCGATCTCCTGAGCGCGGGCGCCGGACCGCAACTCAGCCTGCTTGGCTTGAGCGCCTCGAAGCGCAGCCGTCGCCTGGGTCACGGCGGCGGCGGCCCGCCGCGCCGTGTCGAGCCTGGCGAGCACCTGGCCTGCCACAACCCGGTCGCCCTCGCCCACGAGCACCTCGGCCAGCGCTCCGCCCGTCGAGAGGCTGAGCGACACGTTGCGCAGTGGCACGACCCGTGCCTCCGCAACGACCTGCCCCTGCGCCGTGACCGGCGGCAGCACCGGAGGCTGCGCCCTCGGAAGCACCCGACTCCGCACGACGAGCAGGGAGCCGCCGATGAGCAGCAGGACCATCGCTCCCGCAACCATCCACTTCTTCATCGCGAACCTCCCGCGGCCCGCCGCATCGGGCGAACCGCCCTCGGGATCTCTACTCGTACGCCAGGACGTCGCGCACGCTCAGCCGCGAGGCGTTCCACGCCGGCAGGGCGCTCGCGACGGCGGCCAGCGCCAGCGCGAGCCCGAGCCAGATCAGCACGCCGGATGCGGAGAAGGTGTACCGCAGGGGGCTGCGCAGAAACGCCATCCCCACGGCGTGGCTCAGGCCCAGGCTCAGGGGCACCGCCAGGACCGCGGCGCACGCCCAGCTGACCGCGCCGATGAGGAGTCCCTCCACGAGCACGATCCGCATGATCGCGCCATTCGTGGCCCCGATCGCCCGCATGACGCCGACCTCCCGGGTCCGCTCGAGCACGTTGATGCTCATGGTGCCCGCGAGCCCCAATCCCCCGACAACGGCCAGCAGGACGGCCATGATGAGCAGCAGGCCGACGATGACGTTGAAGCTGGCCTGGACCTGAGCCTGGCGCTCCCCGAGCGGGAACATCCAGCGGATTCGAAGCCCCAGCTGCTCGAAGTACGCGTTGAGGCGCTTCGCTACCGCTGACTGGTACGCCGCATCGTGGCGTTCGGTGACGATCATCAGGTAGTCGGTGCGATTGGCGCCTCCCCCCAGGTGCGCGAACGCCGGGTAGTTGATGTACACGCGGGGCTCCTCCCGTGTCAGGAGCGTCTTCGCGATCCCCACCACCCGGAACGCGCGCTTTCGCGCGCCCACCTTGAGCACCAGCGCGTCCCCCACCTGGATATCGCGCTCGTTCTCGAGCACATCGGTCGCCACAACGACGGCGTTCCCATCCTCGGGAAGGAGCCAGCGCCCCTGAACGATCGCCGGGTGAAACACCGCGGTCGCCGCGGGCGGCGCGTAGACGAAGACGTTGCCGCTCTCGGTGCCATCCGGGCGCACACGGCGCGCGCTGGCCAGCCGCCAGGCCTCCGTCCGCTGGACCCCCGGGACCCGCAGCGCCTCGTGCTGGAGCCGCTCGACGCGATACGGCCGCTCGAGCAGCACCCAGACGTCGCTGTCCCACTGCGCGAACGCCGCCCCCGCCGTTCCGATCAACGAGGCGCGGACGGAAAGGACCCCGATGAAGATCGCACCGGCGACCGTCAGGGTCGCGAGGGTGAGGGCCAGCCGTCCCTTGCGGCGGATCGTGTTCCGCAACGAGAGCAGCAGCGGGCGCGAGAAGCCGCGGACCGCGTCCACCAGCTCGTCCAGCCGGGACCGGCCGAGCCCCTGGTCCCCCAGCCCGTAGGAGCCGAGCGCACGGTGGACGGTGATGCGGGTGCCCGCGAGCACCGGGAGGACCGCGGCGGCCAGGGGGACGGCCAGCCCGGCCGCGACCTCGAGCGCGAGCGTCTGCGGGGGGATGCCGAAGTCGCGGACGCTGAAGTTCAGAAGGTCGGCGGTGAACCGGCTCAGCGCCCGGGCCCCCAGGGCTCCCAGCGGAAGCGCCACGATCAGCGCGAGGACGCTGTAGGCGCCCACGGTCGCCAGGTACATCCCCATGATCTGCGACGCGCGGCCGCCGATCGCCTTCATGATGCCGATCTGCCGCACCTGCTGGGTCAACAGGGACGAGATCGTGTTGACCACGAGAAAAGCGCTGAGCGCGAGGGAGAAGAATCCCAGCACGCCGAGCAGGAGGATCATCGCCTGCATCGAGTCGTCCGCCCAGTGCCTCCCCGCCTGCACGTAGACCCGGAAGACCTCGCGCCCGCTCTTCTCCACCTTGTCCTGGACGCGCTTGACGACGCGCTCGACGCCGGCCCTATCGCGGGGATCCCCGGAGGTCACGATGTACAGCTCGTTGTACCCACGGGGCTCACGCAGCCACTCCGCCGTGTCCTGCGTGATGTACCCATAGGCGATCCCCGTGAACCGCGTCGCAAACTGGCTGAGGTCGTGCGCCACGCCGGCGACGCGCATCTCGCGCTCCTTGCCGTCGCGCAGCCTGACCGTCAGCCGGCCTCCGGCACGTGCCCGCAGGAACGGCGCGGAGGAGCGCTCGACGAGGAGCTCGCGGCGCGGGGGCGGCCACGCCCCGCGGTCGATCGTGACGGCGTTGACGCGGACGTCGGCGTAGTCCGCCACGGCAAAGAGCGTCAGCTCGCGCCAGTCGTCCGGGCCCACCCGCGCCCGGACGGTAAGGCTGTGCCGCCCCTCCGCCTCCCGCACACCCCGCGTCTGGCGCGCCGCGTCCACCAGATCGTCGCCGAACGGCTCGTTCGTGTAGATGACCGCGCTGCTCGGGCGCGAGGCGGCGTAGTCGCTCGCCAGGCCCCGCGTCAGCATCGCCCGCGAGGCCGTGATCATCCCCAAGGCGAACACGCCCACGGCGATGGACAGCACGACCAGCGCCGTCCGCGTCTTGCTGCTCCAGAGGTCGCTCGCGACCTTGCGCCAGCGGGGGCTCAGCACGACGAACCCTCCGGGGCATGAACCGCCGCCTCGATCTGGCCCATGCGCTCGTGCCCGGCGGCGTCGAAAGCCTTCATCGTCACCTCGGACTCGGCGATCAGGCGGTTGAACGTCTCCCGGTCGAGCACCAGCAGGTCGGCGCCGACATCCGGGGCCGCACGCACGCTGGACACGGTCCGCCCGCCGTGCATCAGCCCGGTGGCGCCGAAGTACTGCCCGGCCCCCAGGCGCCTGACGACGATCTGCTGTCCGCCCGGGCGCTGCACCACCATCTCGGCCGCGCCCCGGGTCACGATGAAGAAGCGGCTGGCCTCTTCGCCCTGGCGGATGATGAACGCGCCGGGGGGATAGGAGCGGGCGGTGAGGTGGCGCTCCGCCCAGGCCAGCTGATCGACGTTCAGTGTCCGCAGGGCCTCCGCGACGAACTGGTTGACGATCTCGCCGTCGACGACGACGACTGCGCGGGTCGCCCGTCGCGCCAGGTCGGGGTCGTGCGTGACCATCACGATGGTCTTGCCGTGGCGGACCAGCCCCTCGAACAGCCGGTAGACGGCCTCGGCGGTCTGCGAGTCGAGGTTCCCCGTCGGCTCGTCGGCCACGATGAGGGGCGGGTCGTTCGCCAGCGCCCGCGCGATCGCGACGCGCTGCTGCTCGCCTCCGGACACGCCCGACGGACGCTTGTGGGCATGCTGGGCCATCCCGACCTGTGCCAGGAGCGCCATCGCCCGCCCGCGGCGCTCGCCCGGCGCGTACATGCCGGCGAAGTCCATCGGCAGCATGATGTTCTCGACCAGCGAGAGCGTCGGCAGTAGCTGGAAGAACTGGAAGACGATCCCGACGGCCCGGCCCCGCCATTCCGCGAGCTGCCCCTCCGTGAGCGCGTGCACCGGGGTGCCCGCCACATGGACTTCTCCGGAGGTGGGCCGGTCGATGCCGGTGATCATGTTGACGAGGGTGGTCTTGCCGCTGCCGGATTTGCCGATGATCGCGACGAACTCCCCGCGATCGACCTGCAGGTCCACACCCTTGAGCGCGCGAAATGTGCCCGCCACGCTGGAATACGCCTTCTCCACCCGCCGCAGCTCGATCAGGTGCCCGGCGCCTCCTCGACCCCCCGCAGACCCCGCGTCCCGGTGGCCGTGGTCTTGTCGCGAGCGTCTCGCCATGTGCTCCCGCCGCCGGCGCGGTGCCGGCGGCCGCCGGCCCGCTCCCGGGCCGCGCCTCGTCCACCTTGAGGCTAGCGGCCGCGCCGGGGGCACGCCATCGGGCGCGAGTCCGATCTGTCGTCAGCCGGCGGGCGGGACGCTGCCCACACGGGCGATCGCGCTCGGGCACGCGTCCGAGGCGAAATCCGGTCCGCAGCCGATGGTGTCCCCTCGGGGCGGCGGTTACCCTGGGGGCGAGGTGGAGAGGAGCGGTCGTGGAGATCCCGGAAGCCGGCATGGTGGTGCTCGTCCCCACGGACCTGTCCGAGGCGTCGCTCGTCGCGGCGACGTACGCGTCCGGGCTCGTCTCGCAAGCCGGCGGGACGGTGGTGCTCCTGCGCGTCCTGTCGCCGGTGGACGTCGAGGAGGGCGTCGCCGAGGGCAGGCCCGTGGATCGACAGATGGACGACGCGTGTGTCGAGGCGCGCTGGTGGTTCGCGACCTTCGTGCCTCAGGCCTCGCGCCGGACCGCGCGCGTGGAAGCGCTGGCGGTGCCGGGCCACCCGGAAGGCGAGATTCCGGCCGTCGCGCGATCGGTCGGGATCACGATGATCGTCATGCCCATCGAGGATCGGCGGCGGGCGGGGGCCCTGACCGGGAGTGCGGAGGTGGTTCGCCGCCGCGCGTCGTGCCCCGTGCTGACGATCCGGGTCCCGACACCCGCCGTGCCACCGCGAGCCGGCCGATGAGGCGGCTCGCGGTGCCGATCGCCCTGCGCCGATCAGGATTCGGCAGCGGTGAGGGAGGAATCCCCATGCGGCACGTTATCGCTCGAGAGATCATGAGCCGGCCGGTGATCACCGTCCGGCCAGACACGCCGGTGCGCGACATCGTCACGCTGATGCTGCGGTTCGGGATCAGCGGCCTTCCCGTGGTGGACGCCGACGGCCGCCTGCTGGGGATCGTCAGCGAGGCCGACGTGATCGTGAAGGAAGAGGCGCCTCGCCCGTCGCCGCCGGCCCTCGCCTGGCATGGGCGCTCGCTCTGGCTGGAGCGCCGCGTGAACCGTTACCGCAAGGCGGTCGGGACCACCGCCCGAGACCTGATGACCGAGAACGTCGTGACGGCGGGAGACGAGACGAGCGTCCGTGACCTCGCGCACCTGATGCTCTCGCGCGGCGTCAACCGCATCCCGATCGTCACCGATGGCCGCGTCGTCGGCATCGTGACGCGGGCGGATATCCTGAAGGTGTTCACGCGGAGCGACGACGCGCTCGTCGCCGCCGCGAAGGACGCCCTCGTCCACGACCTGTGGATCGATCCGACGCCGCTTGCGATCACCTGTGCGAACGGCGTGCTCACAGTCTCGGGGCAGGTGGACCGCCGGTCGGACCGGGACCTCGTGCTCAAATGGCTCCGGTCGATCGACGGCGTGGTCGGCGTGAACGGCGAGGACCTCACGTTCCGGACCGACGATCTGGCCCTTGGACGCGTCGTCTAACGGCGGAGAACCGAGCCCCGCAGCCAGCGACCCGCCACGCGACGTGAAACGCCAGCCGGTCCGGCTTCACCGGGCGGGAGCTGCTGGTGACCTTCCCGACCTCGCTGACGGAGGACGCCCTGCTCCGCTTTCGGTCGGTGAGGCCAGATCGCCGCGGAGGGCGCGCTGCGCGTTCTTCCGCCCGCGCGCGGTCGCCGCAGCGGCACGCTGGTGGTGCATGTCTCATGTCCCCTGGATCTTATGGGGAAGCGAATTTGCCATGTTTCCTCGGCAGACGCCGGGCGTCCTTGGAAAGCCTACCGCCAACCCAGGCGGCGTCTGCTCGGATCGCCCCCCCCGCTGCGAAAGGCCAGCGCCACCGCCTCGAGGCGACTGTGCACACCGAGCTTCCTGAGGATGTTCTGCGCGTGGTTGCGGACCGTTGCCGTGCTGATACCCAGCCGGCGGGCAATCCTCTGTGTGTCCTCGCCGGACGCCAGTAACCCGAGGATCTCGTGCTCACGGGACGTCAGCGCAACCAGTCCGTTGCTCCGTGCCGGCTCAAGCCAAGGCTCCAGGCCGTGGAGGGCGCGGATGATCGCCTCCATCACGTGCTCCGGCCGGCGGGCGTCGGTAACATCCCGGAACATGTGGACGGCGATGGTCCCCTGCGGAGCCGGCACCAGCACGACGCTGATGTTGAGCCGCCGCTCCGCGCCGTCCTTCGCGCGGACCACGGCCTCGAACGCGTGCACGGGCTGGCCCTGGCGGGCCATCACCAGCACGTGACAGTGAGGATGGCACAGGATATTACCGCGGTCGTCCAGTCCCCGAAACACCTCGTAGCATGGGCGGCCCAAGACCTCCGTGGCGCCATAGCCAAGGATCTGCTCGGCCGCGCGGTTCCAGAAGGCAATCCGGCAGCCCGGATCGACCCCGGCGACGCCGTCAGCGGTGTTGGCGAACAGGTCCAGAAGGCCTTCGAGGCCGCCGCTCGCCAGTGCCCCCTCGACTTCCCGGTTCCGCGGCTCCCGTCCGGCCCTGCCCTGTGCGGCCCGACCTGCCACCCCGCCCTCCTCGTGACCGCGTCTCCCGGCCCGGACGGCGCGGTAGTATCCACACGATGCTGGACCTATTTTGTGTGCCCTGGCAGGGTCATGGGAATCGGTTCCGGAGAGTATTACGGCAACCCGGAGTCGATCTCGCCTCGGTGGCGCGGGTGTTCCAGGTGCGCGAGCGCCTCGACCATCGCGAGCCGCGCCTCCTGGTGGGACAGGTCGCCGCCGAACAGCCCGAGCGCGACCTGATACCCCGTGGCCCCACCCCCCTCGACGAGGGCTCAGCCAGGGTACGCGTTATAGACATGGGGCCGGTTGATGCTCACGCGGGCGACCCAGTCGCGTTTCTCGTACACGACGTCCTGGAAGCGGAAGCTCTCAGGCCGCCGGGGGCGGAGCGGCGCGTCCGTTGGGTCTCGGGTCTGGATCGCGTTCATGTCAGCGCCTCCTTTCCTCGCGGCGCCCCCACGCAAACGGGCGCCTGCCGGTCGGCGAGCCTGCGGAGCCGCTCGTGGGCCAGCAGCGCCGCGCAGCCTGTCGATGTCGAAGGCCCGTTCGGTCAGGCGCTCGCAGAGGGCGACCAGGTCCCGCAGCTGGCCCTCGGCGTAGCGCCGGTCGTGCTGGAACGTCTCGCCGGCGCCCGTCCCCCGCCAGGCCGGGAGGTCGAGGACGAAGACGGGACAGCCGTAGATCCGCTCCCAGATCTCAGCCCATTTGATGTACGTGTTGCACATGTTCGTGGCGAGCGCGGGGGCGAGCGTTCGGAGTCCATGCGCCGCCCGGCTCATTTTCCCAGTGCAGATGCACCACTCAACTTGATCCCGCTGCGCACAGTCAAGGACACGGCCAGAGGCATTGCGGAGCGGATTTCCGCAGTCACCGGCGGCCGGTGTCGGCTGACCTTGAGTCGCGGGATCCCGGCGCGCCGGAGACTCCCACAGCGGGGGGAAATCCACAGAGGAGCAGGGTGGGACCTCAGACGCCGGGCGCGGCGGGTGCCGGCTCACTCCCGTCGCCATCCGGTTCGCGCTGCCGGACGGTACCGCGCCCACAGGTGCGGAACGGGTCGCACCAGCGCGCAGAAATACTCTCACGACCCGATATCGCCGCGGGCGCGCGGCGCGTAGAATCGTGCAGGCGTGCGTGCGCCGATCGGAGCGGCTGTGTCCGGGATAGCTCTGCGTCTACGTCCCGGGACGTTTCGCCTTCCCACAGGGCTCGGCCGGAGCACCGCAATCCCCGGCGAGGAGGAGCAGTAGGCGCGCGCTCGCAACGGCGGCGCGCCGAGGATGGCACGTGGTAGGAGCGGAGGTGCATTCGGCGTGTGGCGGGCGGGGAGCCTCGACGCGGTCACAGGGCGGGTACGGACGGTCATCACGTGCGGGATCGCACTCGCCGTGGTGGCGGCGTTCCCCGGACGGCCTGCGGGCGCGCTCCAGGCTCATACGGTGGCGGTCACGCTGGTCGCCGGACAGACCCAGGCCGCGAGCGGGTTCAACTTCAACGGATACGCGGCCGGCGACCTCACGCTGACCGTCCCTCTCGGCTGGACGGTCCGCATCGTGTTCGAGAACGCCGGACCGCTGCCCCACAGTGTGGCGGTGCTCCCCTACAGCCGGCGCCAGCCCGCCGAAGCCCGCAGGCCGGCGTTTCGCGGCGCGGCCACGCCGGACCTCGTCTCGGGGCTGCCCCGCGGGGCTCAGGCCACGTTCTCGTTCCTGGCCAGCCGGCCCGGCACGTACGAGCTCGCCTGCGGGGTGTCGGGGCACGCGGCGGCCGGGATGTGGGACTATCTGATCGTGTCGCCCACGGCTTCGGCGGTGACTACCTCGATTCGGCCATCCGCGCCGCTGCCGGCAGCGGCTCAGGACCGAGGCGCGCCGACGGGCGAGAGTCCCGCCGCGCTTCCGGGCAACATCTTGATCGCCGACGCGGGCAACAACCGCCTGCTCGAGGTGACCCCCGAGAAGCGGATCGCCTGGGAGTTCCCGCGGCCCGGCGACCTCGCCCCGGGGCAGTCCTTCGTCGATCCCGACGATGCGTTCTACACCCCTGGCGGCCGGACGATCATCACGAACGAAGAAGACAACCACACGATTGCGATCATCGATTACGCGACCCGCAAGATCGTGTGGGAGTACGGCCACCCCGGGCACCCCGGCAGCGCGCCCGGCTATCTCAACACGCCCGATGACGCGTACCAGTTGCCGGACGGGCGCATCGTGGTCGCGGACATCAAGAACTGCCGGATCCTGCTGCTCGATCCTCCACCCGCCCATCGCATCCGGCGCCAGTTTGGCGCGACAAAGGACTGCCGGGCGGCGCCGGGCCGTTTCCTCTACCCGAACGGGGACACGCCGCTCGCGAATGGTCACCTCCTGGTCACGGAGATCGGCACCCGGAGCGCCGCCGAGCTCGACCTCGCCACCGGCCGCCTGCTCTACCGCGTTGCGTTCCCGGTCGCCTACCCCTCGGACGCGCAGCTCACCCCCGCAGGACACTATCTTGTCGCGGATTACAGCCGGCCTGGGAAGGTCCTCGTCGTAACGCGGCGCGGAAAGGTGCTGTGGTCCTACGCGCGGTCGTCCGGCCCCGGGGCACTGGACCATCCGTCGCTGGCTCTCGAACTCCCAACCGGCAACATCATCCTCAACGACGACTACAATCATCGCGTCATCGTCTTGGACCGGAAGACCAAGCGCATCATCTGGCAGTACGGCGTGACGGGGGTCCCGGGAGGCGCGCCGGGATACCTCCGGATCCCGGACGGCATCGATATTAGACCCGCGACGTTCGGGCGCTGAGCCGGTTGCCGCGAGCGTGACCCACCCGAGCTGCTCCTGCGGGCGGAGCATGTCACGCCCGGCCCGAAGGGTCGTAAGAGCGCTCCCCGCCTGGGGGGCGAGCTCTACCGGCTGGAGAGCATGGCGTACCTGCCCTTCAGTCTACCGAGGTAGGGCCCGCCGGCAAATGCGGTCCGCGCATGATTGTCTTGGCATCCCCGCGACCTGGAGTCAGGGCCCCGGTCCTCCCCGCTGCGCAGCCTGGGATCGGCTCCCCGCGCCGACCTGCACGTGGACCGGAACCGCGCCAGCCTCGGAGCGGGCTTGTGCCGGCTACCCGCGCGAACGCGCGGTTGGCGGCACGCAGCGTTGGCGATGAGCCCTTGCGCGCGGTGACCGCACGGTTAGGCGCGGACTGCGCTCTCGAGGCAGGCCTCCAGCACACGAGCGGCCGCCTCTTCACCGGAGCGGATGCAGCTGGGCACGCCCACCCCGTGGTACGCTGCCCCGGCCAGCGCAAACGCGCGATGGCGCGCCGCGTGGGCCTCGATCGCGGCGACGCGCGACAGGTGCCCGACGAGGTATTGGGGCATCGCCCGCTCGTGCCGGTGGACCCGAACGAGGCAGGGGACGCCCGAAACACCCTGCACCTCGGCCAGCTCCCCGTGAGCCAGCGCGGTGAGCGCCTCGTCGTCCTGCTCGACCACACCGGCATCGCCCCGAAGGAAGACGCGGAAGAGCGCATGGTCCGCCGGGGCGCGCCCGGAAAACTTACGGCTGGTGAACGTGCAGGCCATGATCGGCCGCCCTTCGGACCTGGGAACCAGGTACCCGAAGCCGTCGACGGGACGCGCAATCTGCTCTCGCCGGTACGCCAGCGTCACCGAGACGAGCGACGCGTACGGGATCGTGCCAAGCAACCGCGCCAGGTCCGCATCCAGGTCGGCGACGATCGCCGCGGCACGATGCGCTTCCGTCGCAAGGATCACCCCGTCCGCTTCCAGCGAGGTGCCGTCGTCGAGCACGATCCGGTACCGGCCCGGCGTGGACGGGGCCGACTCCGCAGCGCGGAGGATCGAGCGGACCTGACGCCCGGCACGCACCGCGGGCCCCGGGAGACGCCGGCGGATGGCGTCGATCAGTTCCGCCATGCCGCCCGACGGGGCCATGAGGGGGCTCGTTGGGTTCCCGGGCCCGGTGACCCCGAAGCCGCGCCCCAGTCGGGTCCGCATCATGCCCCGGATCACGCTCCGATACCGGCGCTCCAGTTCGAGGAACTCGGGCATTGTCGCTGCCAGGCTGAGCACCTCCGGGTCGCCTGCGCGAGTCGCCGCCGCCAGCGGCTGGGCGAGACGCTCGAGCACCTCGCGACCGAGCCGCCTCGTCACGAAACTCTCGAGGCTCTCATCGTCCTGCGTCGGCCCGCGCGGAAGCAGAAGGTCCATCGCCATCCGGGCCTTCCCTCGCCACGACAGGAGCGGCGAGCGCAGCATCGGGACGATCCGCGTCGGAGCCAGCAGGAGGAACCCTTCGGGAAGGGGATGGAGACGTCCGGCCATGGCGACGTACACGGAGTGGGGAGCCGGACGAGGGCCAATGAGCGAGCCGGTGAGCCCGAGGCGGGCGCACAGATCCCGTGCCCAGGGTTTGTTCGTGAGAAACGCATCAGGCCCGCGCTCGATGAGGAATCCGCCCGCTCGCTCTGTCCCGATGCGGCCTCCCAGCGAGCAGCGGGCCTCGTACACGATCGCGTCGACCCGGATGCGCCGCTGCGCGCCGAGCTCTAGGAGCCGGTGCGCGGCCGCCAGCCCGGCGACCCCGCCTCCGACCACGACAATGCGCAGCCGGGCCCCGCGAGATGCCCCGTCCAGGCCGCCGCACGTATCCCCTCGGCTGACCGGGCTCTTCGATCCCTGCGGCTGTGCTCCGAGCATGCCAGGATGGTTGCACCCAAGCATAGCGCACAGATGCCTAAATGGGTATCGGGTGGTGACCTGACTACGGGGAGGGCTGCGCGGGCCGCACGGTGATCTGGTCGACCCAGCCCCGGTAGCTCTGCTGACTACTCTCTCTCATCGTAGGTCCCTCGTTAGCCGCCGAAGAGCCAGAGAAACGCCGCAGTCACCCCTCCAAGGAGGCGGCACCGTCCTTCCCTGAAGCACGTGCGTGGCCCCCGCGCGGGGGGATGGCCAAGACAGCGATCCTCGTCTGGGCGTTTCCGTGAACAGAAAATACTCTCTCGACCCGATACCCGGCGCGGGCGCGCTCGGCGTAGCATGTCGGTGCGTTCCTCTCGTGCGATGTCTCCCGATAACCGCCCGATTCCCGGCGTGATGGACGAGCGACGGAGGCCGCTGATCCGGCGCCCCGCGACCGACAGTGGCGAGCGACCCTTCATCGTCATCTGGGAGGTGACACGGGCTTGCGACCTCGCGTGCCTCCACTGTCGGGCCGAGGCGGTCCCCGATCGTCACCCGGACGAACTGACGACCTCCGAGGGCGAGGAGCTGATCGATCAGGTCGCGGCCTTCGGGACTCCGCCGCCGCTGTTTGTGCTGACGGGTGGCGACCCGATCAAGCGGCCAGACCTGCTGCACCTGATCGAGTACGCGACGGCCCGCCGTCTCCCCGCCGCCCTCTCCCCATCGGCGACGCCGCTGCTGACAGCGCGCGCGATTGCGGAGGTCCGGGCGGCCGGCGCGGTCGCCCTGTCCCTGAGCCTCGATGGCGACAGCGCAGCGGTGCACGATGCCTTTCGCGGCATCCCGGGAGTCTTCGGGCGCACGCTTGCGGCGTGGGAGGCGGCTCAGGCCTGTGGGCTCAAGGTCCAGATCAACACCACGGTGACGGGCACCAACTCCATGGCCCTGCCGGGCATTGCGCATTTGGTCCGCGACCGCGGGGCGATGGTCTGGAGCGTCTTCTTCCTCGTCCCGGTGGGCCGGGGCGCGACGCTCCCGCAGCTCACCGCAGCAGAGTGTGAGGATGTGCTGCACTTCCTGTACGAGGTCGGCGCGGCGCTGCCCGTCAAGACGACGGAGGGGCATCACTTCAGGCGCATCGTGCTGCAGCGCGCGATGCTCGAGCGGCAGGGGATCGCACCCGAGTCCGTGATGGCTCTCGGGCCGCTGTATCATGCCCTGCGGGCGGCGCTCGGGCCGTGGCCGTCTGGGCCGGGCAGGCGGCGCAGCCCGATGGACGTCAACGCCGCCCGGGGCTTCGTGTTCATCTCGCACACGGGCACCGTGCACCCGAGCGGCTTCCTTCCCCTCTCGGCGGGGAACGTACGCCAACGGCCGCTCGGGGAGCTTTACCGCGAGAGCCCCCTGTTTCGCGCGCTCCGCAACCCGGCAGCGTGGCACGGCCGCTGTGGCCGCTGTGAGTTCGCCGCCGTCTGCGGCGGCTCGCGTTCGCGCGCCTACGCGGCCACGAGCGATCCGCTGGGCGACGATCCCCTGTGCGCCTACGTCCCGGGAAGTTTCGCGTTCACCGAGGCCCGGGCGGCGGTGGCCCCATGACCACACCGGCTCGGAGAACCGACCGGCATGATCGTGACGGCGGTGCATCGCGGGCCGAGGCCTCGACGGGATCGCAGGGCGTGTGCGAACGGCCACCGCGTGCGGCGCCGGGCTCGCCGAGGTAGGGATGGGACGGCCCGCGCGCCGACCTGGAAGGGCGCTCGGCAGACATCCCCGAAGCAGACGACGCGGTGGTGTGTCGGCAGGCAGATCAACGCGCACGGCCTGGGCGGACGGCGCCGCGGGCCGCGCCGCGCGGGTACGTTCGGTTGCCCGGGGGCCCCCGGATGGTTCCGGAGTCCGCGGGCCCGGGTTCGCAATGGCGAAGCGGATCACGGGCGAGCGCGCATCGCGTGTCGGCCGACGCAGGCAGCGCCGGAGGTGGAGTGGAGCGTGTCTGCGCTGAGCCTGCTTCGTGATGTCTCGCCGGAGCCGATCCTCGCATGGCGCGCGTGGACCTGTACCCCTGACGGAGCGCTGCGATCTCTCATGTACCCGCTTGCTTGGACCGCCCATCGCGCCGCGGCGACCAATCCGCTCGCGTTCCGCGCCGTCTGCATGCGTGGCCGCGCAAACCATGATGCGCCGCATCGCACCTGCGGATGCGGCTGGTACGCGCTCAAGGCCGCCGCCCAGGTGCTCCCATGGATCCACCTCCGCCAGCGCATGGGCGCACTCCCGTCGCTGCGTCGGATCGCCATCGGCCGCGTGGCCCTATGGGGGCGTGTGATCGAGCACGCGGAGGGATACCGGGCCGAGTTTGCCTACCCGGCGTGCCTCTACGTGCCGTCACGGGCATTGATCCGGCCCCTCGGCGAGCGCTACGGGGTCGAGGTGTACCCTCTGCACCTGCTCCGGCCGGCGCTGATCGCCGCAGGGTAAGCGCAAGGCAAGCGGAAAGGTAAGCGGGGACCGCCAGCGCGCCCCGCGCACGGGCCCGGCTGGGCAAAATCGGGTCCCCACCCGATGGCGCCACACCGATCGGCCAGGACGAGGTCGGGCACGCACGGTTCTTCTACATCCTCCTCCACGATCTGAGCGGGGTCGCGCTCGATTACCGTGCCCGAGACGCCCGCGACTACCTGCACGCCCAGTTCCTCGAACGCGAGTGCACGCCACGCTACAGCCCCGACGGTGCCCGCACCGGGGGCGGGGATTGGGCCTTCGCCATGCTTCGGCAGTACCTCTACGGCAGCTTCGAGGCGGTGACGCGGTGCCCCTACTGCGGGTCGGACGATACGGTGGTCGACAGCGCCTTCTGACCGACCCCGTGCCGCGCCCTCCACTACTGCCGGCCTGTCGTCAACCATTCGAGCAGTTCAAGGCCGTGTAGCCGGTCCCAATCTAAGGCCGGCAAAATACTCTCCCCGCCCGATAGTCGGCCCCGAGGCCGCCCGCTACGGTAGGGCGATGGAACGATCTCCCGTGCTGACCCCGCACGCGGGTGTCCCGGGCGTGGAAGGAGGAACACGGCGGCGGATGGCCCCCGACGGACCACGCGCGCAGCAGAGGACGGCGTGGCTCGGACTCCTCCTCGTGGCGCTGCTGTGCGGCACGGTCCTGTCGTTCGCGGCGGCGATCCGCCGGTGGGGACCGCTGCCGCTCGCCTCGGTGCAGGGGCGAATGATCGACCACGTGATCGGCACGTGGCTGGCGATCGCGGCGGTCTTCTTCGTCGCGGCGCAGTTCTTCCTGGCCCTGCCCCTGCTCCGCGGCGGCCGGCGCGGCGATCAAGCCTTCATCCCGCCTGCCCTGACGCGGATGCCGGGGATCGCCGCGGTCACGACCGTCGCCGTGCTGCTCGTCGCGGATGGGATGGTCCTGGCCATGAGCGAAGCCGCCTGGTTCCGGCTGTACAGCGCGCCGCCGGCGGGTGCCCTTCAGATCGACGTGCGGGGCCGGCAGTTCACGTGGGTGTTCCGCTATCCGGGACCGGACGGGAGGCTCGGCCGCACGGACCCGCGCTTGATCTCGCCGAGCAACCCCTTCGGCCGCGATCCCGCGGACCCGACCGGCGCGGACGACATCGTGACCGTCAACGATCTCCACCTGCCCGTGGGCCGGCCCGCGACCTTCCGCATCAGCGCGCTCGACGTGATCCACGGCTTCAACATCCCGAGCTTCCGCCTCAAGCAGGACGCCGTCCCCGGTCGGCTCGTCACGGTGTGGGCGACGCCCGATCGCGTCGGCACGTACGAGATCGCCTGCGCGCAGCTGTGCGGGATCGGGCACTACACGATGCGGGGCACCGTGACGGTCGAGTCGCCGCGGGCGTTCGCCAAGTGGATGGCGTCGCAGGCGGCAGCCCGCGACGCGGGACGGCACCGCGTGGCCAGCGTACCCGTCGCAGAGCGCGCCGCCGGGACGCCCGGCGCCCGCTGACCCGGGATTGACGGGGCCCTCGCGGAACGTCTCGCCGGGGACCGTGAGGAGTGAACGAAAGGGGGTGCCACCGCTTGGGCGTGGCAGCACACCACCTCATCGCAGACACAGCCGGCACCGAGACCTTCCTGCGGCGCTACATCTTCAGCCTCGACCACAAGGTCATCGGCATCCAGTACCTCGTGACCGCCCTCTTCATGGCCCTTGTCGGCGGGGCGCTCGCGATGCTGATGCGGGCCCACCTCGCCTGGCCGCAGTCCGGCGCGCTGGACCCGGCCCAGTATCTCGCGGCCGTGACGATGCACGGGACGATCATGGTGCTCTTCTTCCTCACGCTCTTGCCGAGCGCGTTTGGAAACTTCCTCGTCCCCCTGATGATCGGGGCCCGGGACATGGCGTTCCCCGTGGTCAACATGCTCTCGTACTGGACGCTCGTCCCCGCGATCCTCACGATCCTCGCGTCGTTCTTCGTCCCCGGCGGGCCCGCCGGCGGGGGGTGGACGGCCTACCCGCCGCTGTCGGCGCTGCCGCAGGCCTCCCCGGGTTCGGGCGTGGGCCAGACGCTGTGGATCGTGGCGGTGGCGTTCCTGTGCCTGTCCTCGCTCCTCGGATCACTCAACATCATCACGACGGTGCTCGCGCTACGCGTCCCGGGGATGTCCATGGGACGCCTCCCGCTCACCGTCTGGGGACTCTTCTTCACCGCGATCATGGCGCTGCTGGTCTTCCCGGTCCTGCTCGCGGCCGGGCTCATGCTCCTCCTCGACCGCGTCGCCGGAACGAGCTTCTTCGAGCCGTCGCACCTCCTCGTGGCCGGGCAGGTGCTGCCGCACCAGGGCGGAAACGTGCTGCTGTTCGAGCACCTCTTCTGGTTCTTCGGCCACCCCGAGGTGTACATCCTCATCGTCCCGCCTCTCGGCATCGTCGCGGACATCCTCGCTACCTTCACGCGCACCCCCGTGTTCGGGTACCGGCCGATCGTGCTCGGGCTCGGCGGCGTCACGTTCCTCAGCCTGCTCGTGTGGGCGCACCACATGTACGTGTCGGGCATGGATCCCCTGGTCGGGGGCGTGTTCATGGCCACGACCATCGCGATCAGCGTGCCCTTCACGGTGGTCCTCGTCTGCCTCATCGCCACCCTGTACCAGGGCCAGGGACGGATCCGACCGGCCACGCCGCTCCTGTGGGCGATCGGCATGCTCTCGCTCATGACGACAGGGGGGCTCACCGGCCTGTTCCTCGGCGACGGGCCGGCGGACATCTACCTGCACGACACGTACTGGGTCGTGAGCCACTTCCACTTCACGATGGCCCTCGCGGCGCTGTCCGGCGCCCTGGCCGGGATCTCCTACTGGTTCCCCAAGATGTTCGGGCGGATGATGAACGAACGGCTCGGCAGGCTGCACTTCGTGATCACGCTGCCGGCGATGTACGCCACGTTCATCCCGATGTTCTTCCTGGGATTGCGCGGCATGAGCCGCCGGCTGTACGACGTGTCCTTCTATCACTTCCTCAGCGGCGCGCAGCCCGTCGATGTCTTCATCTCGGCGAGCGCGTTCGTCCTGGGGGCCGCGCAGCTGCTGTTTCTCGTGAATTTCCTGTGGAGCCTGGCCCACGGGCCGCGGGCGGGCCACAACCCGTGGCGCGCGACGACGCTCGAGTGGACGGCCGAATCCCCGCCTCCGCACGGCAACTGGGCGGAGCCGCCGGCCGTCTACCGGTGGCCGTACGACTACGGCGTGCCCGGTGCGGTCGACGATTACTTCCCCCAAACGGTACCGCCGGCCCGCGCCGCCGGGAAGACGCATGCCTGAGGGCTGAGCGGTACGCCACCCCCGGCGCGGCGGCGCCGGGAGGCGCCGGGGTAACGCTTGCCACCGCGCCGTTCCGACTCGATTAGCTGCCGGCGGCGAGATGGTGCCGCCGCGACCTGTGCGGCGGCCGGGGCGAGGCCCTCCGCCTGTCGCGATGCGCCGCCGTCATCTCGGGAGCACGTTCCGGCGTCGACCCTCCTCCGCCGCCGGGACGAGGTCCTCGGCCATGAGCCGCGCGGCCGCCTCGAAGAAGGCGCGCGAGGCCGGGATCTCGGGGTCCCTCAGCACGGCGGGCTCGCCCCAGTCGCCGCCGTCACGCACCCGGGGATCGAGCGGGGGTCCCACGCCGGCCATCTCGTGGTCGCGGTGGCCCGCGATCTGGCGGGGAAAGTCCTGGGAATCTTCCGGGTCCCGGTCGGCCGGCTCAATGAGACACGGCGCCGGTGCCGCCTGGCGCGGACCGCTGCAGCGGGCCGGACGGCGGGGCAAGGTCATCGTCGTGAGAGACCGGGAAGCGCGCGCTGTCCGGGCCTACCGTCACGAGGCCACAGCAAGTCTGATCCGGTGGGCGGCCCGGTGTCCCGAGCCCTTCGTGGCGCTGGAGACCCTTGCGGGGATCCGGGCCAAAAGCGCGCGCACGCCGAGCATGGGATCGCAGACTCCACTCCTGGCCGTTTGGGAGTCGGCAGGGCATGGTGCGCTACCATGTCGAGAAGTACATGGGTACGCATTTCGTGCCCGCCGCTCCACGCTAAAGCCATGACACTTGATGGCTCCCCCTCAACCCAGGAGCCCTACGCGGGGGAGCTTCCGGGCAGACGCCGGCACGCGCCGACCGTGGATCCTCGGCGGCGCGGGCGTCACGATGTCCACCCCCGCGCCGTCCCGACCCGGACCGCTCCGTCTGCGAGGGGCGACGTATCCCATGCGGCGGCGCGAAACGTATCCAGGATCACGCGAGGCACCGCGCCGCACAGGAGCGGCCATCCGCCGAGCCGCGCGAGGTGTTGCGCGATCACGAGTTCCTTCAGCACCGAGGGTGCCCGGCCCGCGGCCCGCAACGTCCCGGCCTCCAGCACTCCGTACCCCGGCCCCAGCGCCAGCACGTAGACGTTGCGCGTGGGCCGGTGCTCGACCGCCTGCCCGCCGTCCAGCTGCGCGGCGATGTTCCGAGCAGCCGTCACCGCCTGGGCCTCGGCACGGTGGGCCGACGGCTCGGATGCCTCATCCCCGGCGCCGGGGACGTACGCGCAATCGCCGAGCGCAAACACGCCCGCAAACCGGTCTGTCTCGAGGGTGCCCCTCACGGGGATCCGTCCGGTCCCATCGGTCAACCCCGAACCCGCCACCACCGGCGGTGCCTCGACGCTCCCGCCGGCCCAGATCACCGTCCCGGCGCGGAGCACGCGGCCGTCACCCAGGTGCACGCGCCCGCCCGCGACGTGCGCGGCGGACACCCCCGTCAGGACGCTGACCCCGAGCCTCGCCAGGCGGGATCCCGCGACCGCTCCGGCCCAAGCGCTGAGGCGCGGCAGCAGGCGAGGCCGCCGCTCGACGAGTGTCACCGTGGGTCTGGCGCGGTGTCCGTAGAGGCGCCCCAGCCGGGCCTGCACCTCCGCGGCGATCTCCACGCCGACGAACCCGCCCCCGATGACGACCACGTCGCCATCGACCGCCCTCCCAGCGCGCGCGGCCTCGGCGAGGAACTGCACGCGGCGGCGGATGCCACAGGCCTGGTCAAAATCCCAGATCGGCAGGACCGCCCCGGGCTCCTCGGCGAGCTCAGACGGCACGCGCGGGCCGGACCCGAGCGCAAGGACGAGCAGGTCGGCGTCCATCGCACCGCCGTCCCAGGCGACTCGCCGGGCGACCGGATCGATCGCGGCCGCCTCGTGGTCGAGCACGCGGATCCGCGTGCCGGATACGAGCGCCGCGAGCGGCACGTGGACCGCGCACGCGATGCGCCCCCCGACGGCCTGCGGCAACTTGGGCCGAAGGAGGTGGTACGGTGTCCGATCGATGAGGGTCACCTCGACCGGCCGCCGCCACGCCCGCCGGTCGAGCAGCCGGGCCAGGCGCAAACCCGCGAAGCCGCCTCCGACGATGACGATGCGGCGCCCCCTCATCGAGCCCGCTCCGCCGCGCCCTCCGCGCGTCCGCTGGCCGGCACGGCTGCGTCGGACGCGAGTGCGCCGTTGAGCTCCTGGACCGGCCCATTCACGTCCATGACCGACCGCCAGTCCTCCGCGTGGCCGGGCGAGTTGAGATCGTCCGCTCCGCCACAGCCCTCCAGCAACCCGACGCCGTGCGCTATCGACAACGGGCGGGCGGCCTTGGGGCGAAGGGGGCCAGGACGAACGCCGTGCCCACAACCTCCGCCGAAGTGCGCGTACCAAGGGCGCTGGTATTCGTCCCGATCGAGCCCCACCACGTCCATCAGCAGGAGCAGGACCCCACCGATGACGCACGACCACGCCTCCGCGGGGGAACGACTGGACTGCGCTGCAGACGGCGCGACGAGAAACAGGACGCCGGCGAACGCCGTACCGAGATCCGCCAGCCACATCCGTCCCGGCACCTCGCTTCCGTGTCGCCGGGCGACCGGCGCGGTCGCCCGGTCGTGTGCCTCAAGGATAGACGCGCCGGCGCCTCGCGTCCTTGCGCGGGCACAAGGAGGTCGCCACGCCGGTGATTGCGCACGCGCAAGGACGCGGCGTGTCGCCGATGATACGCTGGGGGCCGGTCGGTGACCGGGCCCGAGCGCGCGGCGCGATGCGCTCGAGCCGCCACGGCAGAAAGGCAGGACGGACATGAGCGGGCTCGTACCCGTCACGTTTCGCTTCCCCAGCCGCCTGGTCCCGGCGGCGCAGTGTGTGGCGATTACCGGGACGTTCAACGGGTGGGATCCGGGAACCCACCGGCTGAGGCGGGACCTCCATGGCGACTGGACGATCACGGTCTACCTCCCGCCGGGCCGGATCGTCTACTGCTACTCGGTGGACGGCACGCCGTGGCTCGATCCCGCCGACCAGGGACGAATCCCCAACGGCTGGGGATCGGAGTACTCGGTCCGGTACGTGGGCGAGCGCGCCGACGCGCGCTTGCTGACCGCGGCCACCTCCCGGCGATGCCGAGCGGGCCGCGTCTCCCCGGGACCGTGCGCGCCGACATTCCGGGCGGCCCCGACCCGCCGGCGGCGGCCGTGGCGCCTGTACGCGCCGCCGCCGCTCAGACCGGCCGCAGGTCTTGGCCGACGTGGCGCCGGCGCTGGCCTTTGGCAGTCCCGACCTTGGCCATCGTGATCGAGCCGAAGACCGGCTGTGCGGCCCGCGGAAGGATCACGACGAGCACGCCGTTGTCATAGCTCGCGTTGGCCCTTGTCGCGTCGACGGGCTCCGGGAGCTCGATCTCCCGGCGATACGGACCGACCATCCACTCCCGCTGGAGATAGCCCGACCTCCGTTCCTGTCCGAGGCCCCTCAGCATGCCCTGGATGGAGAACCGCCTGCCGTCGACATCGAGACGGATATCCCGCGGCTCCAGCCCCGGGAGACGCGTCGCCACCATGAGCCGCTGCAGCCCTCGATAGATGTTCACAGGAATCGTGATCTCCGTCATGCGTGACCTCCCGTGACCCCTTGCGACGCTCGGCCCCCTGGCGAGCGCAACGCGCAGGAGTTGCCCAGGGCTGCCGGGCCGCTCCGCGCGCCGCCCCCCGGGCCGCCGTCAGGGAGCTCGACCGTACTTGGCCGCGAACTCCTCCTTGCTCATCTTGTAGTAATCGCCGTTCATCTCGATGTAGCCCTTCCACTGATCCGGGACGTCCGCTTCCGCGAAAATGGCCGTGACCGGACACACCGCTTCGCAGGCCCCGCAATCGATGCACTCGTCCGGATGGATGTAGAGCTGGACCTCTCCCTGGTCCTCGTCGACCTTGGGATGGATGCAGTCCACGGGGCACACGTCGACGCACGAGCGATCCTTGACGTTGATGCAGGGTTCCGCGATGACGTACGTCATAGAGCACGCGCCTCCTCCCGCGCGGAAGCCGCAACGCGCGGTCTTCCCGGCCGATGCAGAACGCTGACTCCAACCGCAAGCCTATCGCGCGCCCCCGGAGCCATCCTTGCGCCAGCGCAAGTCCCCGGCGCAATCGCCACGCCGTCGCTCGGCGCCGCCGCGCGGCCGCGGCGCGGGCACAACCGAACCTCACGCGATCGTGACGCCCCGCCGCTCGGCCCACGCCGCCCCCAGCCGGTCGAGCACGTCCGGCGCGAGCGCCTGATCGGCCAGCGGGAAGCAGAACTCTTCTTCCGCGCTGAAGTGCTCGCGCGCCATGGCCACGACGCTGAGGAGGAGGTCGCGGGCGGGCCCGACGTCCTGAAGGACGCGCAGGCGGGCCAGGGCGTCGTCGATGTCCGCGTGCATGCGGCGCATGCTCTTGATCACGCCTTCCGCCGAGGCGACCCGAGACTCCAGAACCGTAAACAGGAGCTCGTCCTCCAGCTGGGAGTGTCCCTGCACCGCGGCCCCGAGGAGCGACGCCTGAGCCCGTACCTCAGCCAAGGAGGTGGCTGCGCCAGAGATCCGCTCGACGCCGTCGAGCGCGGCATACAGCGCGCCGTGCTCGCCCAGCAGCGCGTCGATAATGTCCATGTCCGGCCGCGCCCCCTGCGAGGGGCCTGGCACCGCCAGACACCGGTCAGGCCCCGTGTGGCGCCGAGGTCCAGTCTTCGATCGGGTTCTGCAGCACACCCCGCCGCTCGGCCCACGCCGCCCCGAGGCGGCCGAGCGTCTCGTCGTCGAGAACGCGGCGGGCGGTCACAAACAGCGACTCCTCTTCTCCGAGAAAGTGCTGGCGCGCCAGCCCGACGACCCCCAGCAGAGCGTCGCGTGCCGCTCCGGGATCCTCGGCCCGCTCCAGCTCCGCAAACCCGCGGTCGATGTCCTCGTGCATCATCCGCATGCCGACAAGCGCCGGCGACGCGCGGCCCAGCGGCCTCTCCAGCGCGGCGAACAGCAGCTCGTCCTCGACGGTCGAGTGGCTCTGCACGACGGCCGCCAGGAGGGCCCCGAGCGCCCTGATCTCCTGGAGGCCGTCGAGTCCGGGCACCACCCGCTCGACGCAGTCGAATTGCGAATACATAGCTCCGTGCTCGCCGAGGAGCACGTCCACGACGTTCACGGCGCCGCGGGGCGAGGAGCGGTCGCGCCTTGGGCCCGCTCCGCCGAGATCGCGTCGTTGAGCTCCGCGATCAGCCCAGCGACGTCCGCGATGTGACACCAGTCCTCCGCGTCGCCGAGCGTGTTGAGATCATACATCCCCACGCAGCGCTCGAGCGGGTCGATGCCGTGTCTGATGAACAGCCCCCGAGCAGCCGCCGAGCTCTCCACCGCCTCCTTGACCGTGGTGGCGCGGGTGATCCGCGTGATCATGGTACTCGCCCCTCCCTTCCGATGCGACGACCGCGCCGGCCGAAACCCGCCGCGGCCCCGCTCACTCACAGTACATACCCCGCGCCGCGCGCCGTCGTTGCGCCGCCGCAAACGCCCCTCAACCCTCCAGGAGAGGCCCCGCCGCGGCCATGAGGCGATCATCACGAGCACAGCGCCGACCGCGATCCGAGAGATCCAGGCCAAGCGCCAGAGCAGGCGCCCGCTTCCTCCGGCCCCTGCCGCGCTGTCTGCGGCCGGCCGCGCGGGACCGTCGCGCGGCACCAGCGACTCGAGCGCCCCGCCCCCAAATGAGGTGTCCCCGTATCGCCGCCCGGTGCGCGCCAGCCCGGCGGGATGCGGTGATCTCGTCCGGCCGGATCGGCGACCGCGCCGGCGTCACGAGAGCGCCACGGTGATCAGCAGCACGCAGTCGCCGAGCGCGCGCGCGCCGTGCGCCACGCGGGCGTCCAGGACCGCCACCTCGCCGGCCGCGATATCGGCCTCGCCGTCGTCCAGGACCAGCCGGAGCCCCCCGCGCACGACCTGGATGCTCACTGGCCCCGCCACCTGGTGCCGGTCGAGCGCGACGCCGCTCCGCAACGCGGCCAGCGTGACACGCAGCCGGCCCTCCTTTGCGAACGTCTTCGCCGCTCGCCCGGTCACCGACGACCCTGCCTCGGCAAGGAGCGTCTCCGCCTCCGAGCCTAGCGCCACGCGGATGAGGTCGGCCCGAAGCCGGTGCGACCGCGCGTAGGTGGACACGTGCTCTTCCTCAGCCATCGCCCTGGTCCCTCGCCTTCCGTTCGAAACTCAAACGCCGGCGTCAGCGTGGCGCGTGCGAGGCGTCCGCAGGACGGTACGCCCCCGGCACCGCCCGCATGCTGATGGCCAGGCGGTTCCACCCGTTGATCGCCACAATGGCGAGCGTCAGATCGACCAGTTCCCTCTCCGAGAAGTGCCGGCGGGCCTCCGCGTAGACGTCGTCCGGGACGTGCCCCTCGCGGACCAGGGTCACCGCCTCCGTCCACGCGAGGGCGGCGCGCTCCCGGTCGGTGAAGAACGGCGTCTCCCGCCACGCGTCGAGCGCGTACAGGCGCTGCTCGCTCTCGCCGCTGGCGCGCGCGTCCTTGGTGTGCATGTCGATGCAGTAGGCACACCCGTTGATCTGCGAGGCGCGCGTCCTTACCAGGTCCAGGAGCCCAGGCTCAAGCCCGCTGCGGCGCACATAGGCCTCCAGGCCACGCATCGCCTCGATCCCCTGCGGGGCCACATTCCGGTAGTCGATGCGCGGCTGCATCGTGCTTGATGCCTCCTTCCTCGCCGTGCGCGGAGGTCGCACCGGCCGATTGGCCGGACGCCCGCAACCGGGCTCCACCTCGCGACACCGGGTACCGGCGGCAGCCGGTCGGGCGCGCCCGGGATCGCCACCCCCGACCCCGGACCACGACCTCATCGAGGGGGAGCCGCCGCGGTCCGCTGTTCCAGCGTCTCCTTGATGACGACGGCCTGGTTGCGCTCGGTGTCGCGGGCGCTGTAGACGAGCGTGAGCTTCCCCTCGCGGGCGTACCGGGCCAGCTCGTCGAGGAGCGCCCCCTTTTGCGCCAGCTCGTGGCGATATCGCCTGCGAAACTCTTCCCACTTCCTCGGATCGTGTCCGAACCACTTGCGCAGCGCGGTGCTCGGGCCCAGCTCACGCAGCCACGCCTCGATGTGGAGGTGCTCCTTCGTGACCCCGCGCGGCCAGACCCGGTCGACTAGCACGCGCGGGCCGTCGTCTGGCAGGGCCGGGTCGTACGCGCGCTTGAGCCGAATGTCGAGCATGTCGGTCTCCTCCGTTCCCGAACCCAGCGTAGCAGCGCCGCCCCGAGGCGTCCTTGCGCCAGCGCAAGCGCCGCGGCGCACGCGCAACACGCAGGCGGCGACGCCGCGCGATGCGAAGCCGCCTCTCACGAGGCGATGCTCGCACCCAGCACACCGGCCTCGGCGAGGCGGTCGAGCAGGAGGTGGAAGTAGATCAGCCCGGCATACGGGGACCACCGGGCGAGCACGCGGGGCACCCCCTCCGCGTCGAGCGGCCGCCGCAGCGCCAGCCATCTGGCAAGGTTGCGGCGCGCGCCGACATCGTCGACGGGAAAGACGTGAACGCGGCCGAGCCCCCGCAACAGCACGTATTCGGCCGACCAGCGCCCGACCCCGCGCAGTCTCCGGAGCCACGCGACGGCGGCGTCGTCGTCGAGGGCACCGACGTGCTCGAGGTCGACGCGCCCCGCGGCCACCGCGCGCGCCAGGCCCAGAATGGCCTGCGTCTTGTGCTCGCTGAATCCGAGCCGCCGCAGCGTCGCCGCACGCGCGGCGGCGAGATGGTCGGGCTCCGGAAACGCGTGGGCCACGCGATCGCCGCCGTCGAAGGCCACCCCGTAGCGCTCCGCCAGCCGGTTCAGCAGCACGATGCCAACCGACAGCGAAAGCTGCTGGCAGGCGAACGCGTTGACGAGGCATTCGAACACCGTGGGGAACCGCGGCGGCTTGAGTCCCCGAAACCGCTCCGCCAGGCCGCGGAGTTTCGGGGCGCCGGCGGCGCCACGGTAGAAACCTCGAAGGTCCAGGCGCACCCCCAGCATCCGTTCGACCGCCGCGCGAACCGCCGGCTCGTCGCCCCCACCGAGGCGAGCCCCGACCGCCGCGACGCGCAGCCGCGCCGAGTTTGCGTCGCCCTCCTGGGTCACGCTGACCTCCACGGGTCGGCCGCCCAGCACGAGCACGCGCCGGTAGGCGCGCCCGTCCCACCGGTCCACGAGGTTGGTAGCCCGCCGCCGCAGCGCCCACGCGGTCAGGTCCAGCCGGTAGGGCCGCACCGGCGCAAGGACCATCTCCAAGCGACGCACCGCGCTCCTCGTCAAGACACGCCGTCGTGCCGCCACGGCGCACGGGATGAGCCCGCAGCGCGGACGGCCAGGGCGCATGCCGCACCGGGCCGGCGCGTCACGGCACGAGGAGCCCGGGGCCGGGGTCTCGCTGCCGGCGGGCGCCCCGCTCCACCCGCAGGATCGCTGGATGCCGTCTGCTCCTCGGGCCCGCCACCGGGCCCTCCCGCCGCGCCGCGTGCGCACCGGGTCGTCCGTCCTCGTGCGATCACGGGGAGACGCGGGCATCCGCGGGGGGCGCGGGCGGCACCACAGCCGCGGCCTCAGCCCTCGCGAGGGCTGCCTTGAGCCCCTCGGAGAGCGTGGGGTGGATGTAGACGACGTCCTGCAGCGTCGCGACCGCGCCCATTCGCATCATCAGCATCCCCTGGGGCAAAAGATCGGCCCCCATGGGGGCCAGAATATGCATACCGAGGAGCCGGTCCGTGTCGGCGTCCAGGACGACTTTGATGAATCCGCGGGTCTCGCCCATGGCCTGCGCCCGGCTGATCGCCGCGACGGGCTGCTGTCCCACCTTGACGCGGCGGCCGCGCCGCATCGCCTCCTCGACGGCGAGGCCGATGCGTGCGCACTCGGGGTCGGTAAACACGGCACCAGGAATCCCGGCGGTGTCGTACGTCAGACCGGCGCCGCTCACTGCATTGCGCGCTGCAAGCCGCCCGGTGTACACGGAGAAGTGCTGGTGCTGCAGCCGGCCCAGCACGTCGCCGATCGCCCAGACGGTGGGCGCACTCGTTCGCAGCGTCGCGTCGACCCGCACGCCGTGTTCCGGATCGCCTTCGACGCCGGCGGCATCGAGGCGCACGCCGGCCAGGTCGTGAGGCGCACGGCCCGCCGCCACGAGGATCCGGCTCGCCTCAAACACCTGCTCGCGGCCCTCGACCCGTGCCGCCACCGACACCCCGGACGGCGTCCGCCTGACGCGGGTCGGCACGGCGTTCGTATGAATCTCGACGCCTTCCTCCTCGAGCAGACGGGCCACCTCGCGAGAGATGTCGGGATCCTCCCGCGGCAGGATGCGGTCACGCCGCTGCAACACGGTGACCCTGACGCCGAACCGGCGGAAGATCTGTCCAAACTCCATGCCCTCGGGGCCCCCGCCGATCACCACGAGCGACTGGGGCAGCGCCTCGAGCTCCAGGATCGTCTCGTTGGTCAGGTACCCGACCTCGCGGAGGCCGGGGACGTCCGGCACACGCGGCACCACGCCCGAGGCGAGGATCACCTTGTCCGTCCGGATGACGCGGTCTCCAACGGCCAGCCGTCGGGCGTCCAGGAACTGCGCCCAGCCGCGGATCAGGGTGATCCGGGGGTTGCGCTCGAGGCGCTCGGTCAGCCCGGCGACGATCCCCCGGACCACCTGATCCTTGCGCGCCCGGACGCGGGCCCAGTCGGCCTCGACCTGGGATGCCCGGAAGCCGAACTCCCCGCCCCGCGTCGCGATGTAGATCGCTCTGGCAGACCCTGCCAGGGTCTTGGTGGGGATGCATCCCACGTTGGCTCAGGTGCCGCCGATCTTGTTCGCCTCGATCAGCGCCACGCGCGCCCCCAGCGCAGCCGCCTGCGCAGCGGCGTTGATGCCGCCCAGCCCCGCCCCGATGACGGTAACCTCGTACGACTCCATGCTTCCCCCAAGACCTCCTCGACGGCCCGGCGTCCGAGACGCGAGCCCCGGCGGACCCGTCGGGTCAGGCGCTGGACGGACCCTCGGTGCCCCGGTGCGTCGGCCCTGCGCCGCGATGCACCCGGTTGCCTCGCCCTGGACTATGCGCACGGGCCAGCGTTCGTGTCATTGCGCCGCCGCAATGATCGCGATGGCGGACGGCGTGTATAATAGTAGGTTAGCAGGTACATGACGTCCGCGAGGCCGCACAGTCGCATCGTCTGGGATCGCACCGGGCCGGTCGACCTCCGAACCGATGGCGGCGGCCCATGGTCCCGTTCTCGGCGCGGTGTCATCGCGCTCCTGTTCGCCGGCAACCTGATCATGTGGGGCCAGCGGCTCGACATGGGAGTCGCCGCTCCGGCGCTCATGGCGCAGTTCCACTGGACCCTTGCCGTGGTCGGCGCGGTCCTGTCCGCGTGCTCCGTGGGCTACGTGATCGCCCAGGGCCCGGGCGGCGTGCTGTCCGACGCCCTGCCCGGACACGCCGTGCTCTGGGCGGTTGTGGCATCGTCGCGCGGACAACCCTCACGCCCGTGGCCACCACGCCGTACCTCGTGAGCGGGATTCGCGGCCTCGTCGGGCACCCGATCGTTCGAGGAGGGAAAGCGGTTGCCGCACCCGCATGAGCACCTCACCCGTTCTCCGCTCTTCCAGGACCTCGCCCCGCACGACCTGGATGCGGTCCTCGCAGCGGCGCGACGGCACGCGGTACGACGGGGCGACGTGCTCTTCCGCCAGGGCGAGCCGGCGCACATCGTCTACATGCTGACGCGTGGCGAGGTCAAGCTCACCCAGATCCGGCCGGACGGGCGCGAGGTCGTCCTCCGGTACGTCGGGCCCGGCGAGATCTTCGGCGGGATCGCCGCGCTCGGCCACGGGGAGTACCCCGTGACCGCAGAGGTCGCGGAGGCGGGCGAAACCCTCACCTGGGACGGCGACGCGCTGTCGCGCCTCATGGAGCGCTATCCCCGGATCGCACTGCGGGCGCTGCGGCTCGTGATCGACCGTGTTCACGAGCTCCAGGAGCGGATCGTCGAGCTCGCGACACAGCGCGTGGAACAGCGAATCGCGCGGGCGCTCCTCCGGCTGGCGCGCAAAACCGGTCGCAAGGTCCAGGGCGGCATCCTGATCGAGATGCCGCTGTCCGAGGAGGACCTGGCCGAGTTCGCCGGCACCACCCTGTACACGGTCAGCCGGACCTTCACCCACTGGGAGGAGCGGGGCATCGTCGAAACCGGCCGCGAACGGGTCCTCATCCGCTCGCCCGAGGGCCTCGAGGCGATCGCGGAGGACCTCGCAACATCCGACAACCCATCCGCCTTCTGATCAGGCGGCGGCCGTGGCGGGGGGCACGCATGGCGGCGATGCGGCGATCAGCGGGTCCAGTTCGTCGCCCCCGAGCGACTCCCGCTCCAGCAGCGCCTTTGGGGCGATCCGCTCGAGCGTCGGCTGGTGCTCGGTGAGGGCCTGCCGCCCCCGGCCGTAGCACTCGTCGATGATCCGCCGGACCTCCGTGTCGATCTCGTAGGCGATCTCGTCGCTGTAGTTGCGGCTCTCCACGAGGTCCCGGCCAATGTCCGTCCGGTTCGTCGTCGCGATCACGATGATCCCCGCGTTCGGATCGAACCCGTCCATCTCCACCAACAGCTGTTGAGCGGCTGCTCCCGCTCACCGTGCCCCGCGCCCCGCTGCCTCCCACCGCGTCGATCTCGTCGATGAACACCAAGCACAGCGCGCTCTTCCTCGCTTGCGGGACATCGTTGCGCGGCCACCAGGAGCTGATGTCCTCACACGGACCTCGGAGCTCCGTCCCGGCACGGAGCCCGCGCCGTCCTACGGCAGGTGCCCGGCCGCCACCATGCAGCCGATCACCAGCAGCAGGATGCCCGCGCCGATCCGCGGCACCAGCGTCAGGCGACGCAGCAGGAGCTCCGTCTCCTCCGCTCCCCGCACGCCGATCCCGAGCCGCTCCTCGATGGCCTGCTCCAGGCGCGACTCCTGGAACAGGTGGAACGCGTAGAGGGCTCCCCCGAGCACCGCGCCGGCCAGCACGCACCGTCCCCACGTGCTCTGCAACAGGCGTGCCGGGTGACCCTGCGTATACCAGCTGGCGAGCAGCAGCCCGCTCGCGAGCGCCGTGCCGCCGAGCACCGTCGCGAGCCGAGCGACGCGCGGAAAGACCAGGGTCAGCAGCCGGCCCCGCTCCGCGGCGGAGGCCCGCGCGAGCGCCGGCAGCAGGACGGCTGTGACCGCGAGGACTTCGCCAAACCACCCGACCCCGGCGAGCACGTGGATCAGCCGGACCACGTACAGGACCGCCGCGGTCGCGCTCACGGCACACCCCGGACGAGCATCACCCCGAGGACGAGCACGGCGACCGACAGGAGCAGCAGGCCGCGCCCGGCCCACGCCGCCCCGCGACGAATCCGTCGAACGCGCGCGGGATCCGGGTGTTCGTTCGCCAGCCGGGTGGCGAGCGGCCCGAGGAGGAGGTCGTGCGCCCCAGCCGCGACCAGGATGAGCGCGACGAGGACGAGCTTCAGGGCCAGCACGTGGCCGAACCACCCCTGCCAGGCCGCGCCGGTGCGCACCTGCGCCCACCCGATGCCGCGGTACGACAGATTTACGACCCCGGTGGCGACAAGGGTGGCCAGCGCCGCCCACCCGATCCACCGGAACCGGAGCCCGAGCGCATGGATGAGCGGCACCGCCACCGCCTGATACGCCGGCCGCCGGAGGACGGGCAACACCGCCAGGGCCAGGAACACCATGCCGCCGATCCACACGCAGGCGGCCAGGATGTGCAGCGCGACGGAGCACACGTACCACGCCATGCGAACCGTCGCTCACCGGGCCGGGGCGTGCCCGCCGGCGCGCGACCGTCGATCGTGCTGCCACGCGCGACCGGTCGCGGCCAGGAAGGCCAGGATCGCCACGACGCCAAGCAGGCCACCCCACCGCCGCGCCTCCGTCCAGTTCGCGAGATCTCCCGTGAGGCGCAGCACGAGCGAGAGATCCAACAGCGCCAGGTGGGCGTAGAACGCCGGGCGGTAGACGATGGCGCCGCCGAGGATGGCGGGGAGGATGACCGGGGCATGAGCGAAGATCATCGCGAAGACGAAGCCCAGGAAGACGGCGTGCAGCATCGCGTCGTACATCCCCCCCGCGTCCGCGCCTCCGGCCACCGCCCAGAGCACGCCACCGATCCCGAGCCACGCATATCCGGACAGCAGGCTGACCGCGATGAACCGGGTAAGCCCAGGTTGCCGCACGGTGCGGTGTGCGATGTCGTGCCGCAGCAGCCACAGCGCCAATCCCACCATGCCGGCCCCGGCGATCCGGCGGCCGAGGTCGAACAGGAGGGCCGACAGGACCAGGCCCGCCACGCAGATGCCGATCGCCGAGAGCAGGGCCAGCTGCGCCGGACGGGCGAGGCGCACCATGCGGCTCAGCTCGAACCGCTCACCGACGATCGTGAGGACCAGGAACCCTGCAAACCACGGGACGACCGCGGGGACAGGAGCCCCGGCGAGCCACGCCGCGTTGCCGGCGACCCACGCGAGCGCACCAAGCGCCATGGTCGCCACGAACGTCGCCGGCTGGCGATAGTAGACGGCGCCAAAGATGGCGGCCAAGCCCGCGCTTCCCAGCGTGATGGCCAGCGGCCCGGCCGGGCCCGGGAGCCCGACGAGCACCGCTAGCCCTCCCATGCCGGCGAGGAGAGGCGCGAGGTACGCCCACGGGGTGCGCAGCGCCACGGCGCGCTCCAGGCTGATCAGGGTCCCGAGGAAACCCGATACCATGAGCGGGCCGTGGGCCAGGGGAAGGAGCGGCTGGAGGGCCGGAAGCCCCCAGCCGATCCGGATCAGGCCCGCCCACAGGCCCGTCAGCAGCGCGAGGATGCTCAAGGCCGCGAGCGCCGCGCGTCCCCGGACGAGGACCACGCCCTTCCTGCCGGCGCGGTGCGGCAGCGGCGCGGCACCGGGCGCAGGGGCCGGGACACTCACGGGGTGCTCGTGCCCCGCCACGCTCCCCGGCGCAGCGCTGAGACGACCTCGGCGTGATCGGCGTCAGTCGGCGGGGGAGACACGACCGTGACGGCGACCAGGCGAGTGGTCGCCAGAAGCCCGCGCGCCTCGCCCGCTGGGACGAACGCGATGACCCCGGGGCGGGCTGCGTCCTCGTGGTCGCCCGCCGCCAGCCGGCCTTCGCCTTCCAGCACGATGAGCGCGAGATCGACCCCGGGCGCGTGCACCGGGATGAACTGCCCGGGTTCGAGACAGACCAGGAGCATCCGGGCGCGCGTGGTCTCCGCGATGGGCACCGGCGTGAAGCGATCGGGCCGGAAGGTGACGGCCGACCGATACGAGAGTACGAGCGCCTTCCCGGGCACGCTGGGCTCCCCTCCTCCGCCGTCAGGACGCGCGGCCCTCGGGAGCGCCCCGCGGCCGGCCGATCCGGACCCGCCATACCTCCGGCCCCTGCTCCAGGTAGTCCCACGTGAACTGGCCGGGCCGCTCCGCCTGAAACTGATAGTAGAGGGGCTTGGGATCGTGGTCGTTCACGAGCGTGAAGGCGTGGCCCGGCGCGAGCGACTCGAAGGTCTGGAAGATCAGCGAGTGGCGGCGCGGCGGGGGCACGGTGCGCACATCGAGCGCAGTCTCTCCCGCCACGGGCGGCCGGGCCGCCGGGGGGGCGTGCATGCGTGCCAGCACTCGCGCCTGCTCGTCCTCCGTCACATACTGTTCGAACAGCGGCAGGTAGATCTGTTCCTCCTTGGCGAGGTGCACCTCGAAGATGGCCTCGAGCTGCGCCACGAGCCGCGCGAGCCGGCCGCGCAGCCGCGCCCGCTCGTCTGGAGGCGCACCCGGCAGCGCGGCTGCCATCTCCCCGATCCGGCGGATGTATTCCTCGAGGAACCGGTGGTCGATCCGCATGGTGGCAGTCGCCATCCCGTGCGCCCGCAGCAGCGGCTCGACCGCGGGGTACAGGTGCTGCTCCTCGCCGGCCGCATGCGGTAGGATCTCCGCTGTGAGGAACGTCACCAGGGGCGCCGGATCCGGGTCGCGTCCCTCAGCGAGCACGCCGGCGTGCTGCGCGAGCCTCTCGGTAAGGGCGCGATGGTGGCGACGAAATGCCTCGCCTGCCGTGCTCATACGACATCCTCCTTCGGTCTCGTCTCCTCCCCGCGATCCGCACCGCAGCCGCTATCCCGCCCACCCGAGCTGCTGCTTGGCCGCCCCCGACATCATCGCGGGGTCCCACGGTGGCTCCCACACCAGATCGACGCGCGCCGACCGGAGGTCCGGGATCTGCGCTCTGAGCGCCGCTTCGGCGGCGCCCGCGAGATACGCGTTCATCGGACATGCAGGCGTCGTCATCGTCATCGCGATCCGGATACGGCCATCGTCCAGCTCGATGCTGTAGACGAGCCCCAGGTCCACGATATTGATCCCGAGCTCGGGATCGACGATCCGACGGAGCACGTCCCGCACCTGATCTTCGCTCGCCATCGCCCCCCTCCCCGCACCGCGGCATCGCGCGTGGCCCGTTGTACCGCCTACGTGCTCCATACCGCAGCCCGTCTGCTCCGCACCAGAGGTCGACGACATCTACGCCGTTGCCCGCGAGCCACGTACCGCGCGCCCCGGGCCGGCATCCCGGCCCGAGCCTTCCAAGAGAACCCTACGCGCCGGCAGGAACGGGGTCTTTGCGCGCGCGCAAAGACATCGGGCCACGACACCACCGCAGCGCGGCGCCCGGGCGCCCGACGGCACACCGCGCCGGACGCCGCTCAGAGATGAACCACAAGACGCGCGCGCGGCACTTCGCCCGTGCGCGTGGTCGCCGCGATGTCCAGACCCCAGTCGCCCGGCTCGAAGTCGCCGTCGGCGTAGAAATGGCCCGGCCCGTAGCCGGCGGTCACCACCCCAGCCTCTCCCGTAGCCGGCGCGACATCATCTCGGGCCGCCAAGGGGGCGTCCACACGAGGCTCACATCGACGCCGCCGACGCCCGGCAGGCCGCCCACGACCCGCCGCACACCGTCGACGAGCACTTCGTTCATCGGGCAGAGGGGCGTCGTCAGCGTCATCGTCACAAACACCCTGGAGCCGATCACCTGAACGTCGTAAACCAGGCCGAGATCGACGACGTCGGCACCGAGCTCGGGGTCGATCACCTGATGAAGCGCGTCCCGCACCCTCTCGGAGGTCACCATCGCGTATCGCTGGCGTGCCGCACGGCCCCGGCGAGTCCTGCGCCGGCCCGCGCGGGAGCACGAGGTCCGTGGCCATCCGGGCCTTCCCTCGCCACGACGGCAGCCCGTTCGCGGTCGCCAGCCCAAAGACCCCGCCCCCCGACCACCGCGATGCTCACGGGCGCCCTGGACGGTATCCCAGGCCGGCCCGGCTCCGGCTCCCGGTCCCGCGCGCTGGCGCTGCCGGCGCGCCGGGGGGGCGTGGAGCTCCCGCCGGACCGCGCCGCGGCCCCTACTTCGCCGGCACGACTTTGATGACCCCGACCGCGCCCTTCCCGGTGAACGCGAACGCGTGGGTCACGAACGGGTACTGCCCGGGCTGGGTGATCGTCAGCTCAAAGGTCGCCCCTCCGCCCGGTGGAATCGTGTAGGTCTGGACGCCCTGCAGGGCGTTGGCCGGGTTGCCGTCCACGTATACGCGGTCGAAGATCCAACCGATCACGTGGAAGGCCGAGAAGAGCGTTGGGCCGGCGTTCATCACGTAGAGCCGGATCCGCTCCCCTGCCCGCACCACGAGCGGGTGGTCCTGGTACTGGTTCGCGATGCCGTTGAACACCACGTAGTCGGGCCGGACGTCCAGGACCTTCTGGGCGTCCACCTGGTAGAGCCCTTTCGCGCCCGGCCGGGTGTAGAACTCGCTCTCGACGAGCCCGAACTCCCGCGCGGGTGGCAGCGGGGTTGCGGGATCGACGATGATCATCCCGTACATGCCGCTGCTGATGTGCATGAACGCGGGCGGGGTGCCGCAGTGATACATGAACACCCCGGGGTGGCTGGCCACGAACGAGAAGGTCAGCGACTTCCCGGGCGCGACCGGCTGATACCAGACGTTCCACGGCGTGGTCGCCGCATGAAAATCGATCGAGTGGGCCGCCGCCCCCTTATTCACAAAGGTAACGCGCACGCTGTCTCCCTGACGCACGTGGATGACAGGCGCCGGCACCGCGCCGTTGAACGCCCACAGCGACAGCCGCACGCCCGGGGCGATCTCCTGCACGTAGTCGTCGCGGGCTACCAGCGTGATCTGCTTGACGTGTTGCGGCGCCACCGCCGGAACGGCAGCGTTGTAGAACCCGCCCCCCTCCCCGTTCTGGGCCGCCACGGGACGCCCCCCGATGAGCGCCAGCATCGCGAACGCCCCCACGACTAGGATCCATCGAGCCGCACGGCCACCGCCGCGTGCCGACATCGTTCACACCTCCCTGTCCGATCATGGACCTCACGCCTCTTTTCAAGAGGGTAGGCCGTCGGAGGTGCCGTTGACCATCGGGTGCAGGACGTATCCGGGCTCGGCTGGGGAGTGGAGCCTGGTCCACGAACCACCGGCCGGGGCGTCCCCGGCTCACGCCGGTTCCTCCCACCGATCGCCTGGCGGCGCGCCGGTCTACCGCGGCAGCCCCGCGCCGCCGCGCGTGACCCGCGCGCCGAGGGACCGATCCCGCAGCGCCGCGAGCGCGCGCGCGCCGAGCGCGCCGACCGTCGCGAGCACGCTTCCGAGCAGGACGAGGTCGGCCGGGTCATCGTGGCGGGCCATCGCGATCAAGAGGATCACCCCGGCGAGGAGCAGCAGCGCGACCGACAGGCCGCGGTGGAACCGCCCGATCTCCGACTCCAGCCACGACTCCTGGCGGTGCTCCAGCTCACGGCCGTGGGGCGAGTCCGTACAGTCGGGCCTGAGCCGGCACGCGTTGCACACGTCGGGCCAGGCGCGATAGCGCACGATGCGCCGCGCGTGATCCACGGCGTGGCGGTGCAGGTGCGCGCCGGCCGGGCACTCCCACAGATCCAGGTCGTCGCGGTAGGTGAACCCGGCGGTCTCGTACTGCTCCGCCCGGCGGAGCGCATACCGCGCGACGAGCTCCAGGCCGGTCGCCGCCGCGAGCAGAAACGTCGCGTATCCGGCCGCCAGCAGGGCCTCCGTGTGCAGCCCACCGGGCATGGCTACGCGCGCGGGGCCTCCGCGACCTCGGTGAAGAGCACCGGCTCGGCCTCTTCCAGCACGACACGGGGGTTGAGATAGCGCACCCCGAGCCAGGCGAGGTACAGGATGGGCAACGTGCCGCCGACGATGAGCAGGACGTCGCCGGGGAAGCGGAGCCACTCGATCAGCGCGTTGGTGCGGCTGGTGAGGAACTGGAGCGACCGGGCATCGAAGTAGCCGGTGCTGACCGCGTGATAGAGCTGCAGGACGCCGAGCGGGAATAGCGTCGCGAACACCATCCAGGCCAGCCCGAGGTTGAGCGACCAGAAGCTGACCTGCGCGGCGCGGTCGGACCACCGCTCCTCCGGGACCATGTAGCGCAGGCAGAACAGCGCCAGCCCGACGGCCAGCATCCCGTACACGCCCATCATGGCGGCGTGCCCGTGGTTGGCTGTGAGCGCCGTGCCGATCTCGTAGTAGGACACGATCGGCAGGTTGATCAGAAAGCCGAAGATGCCGGCCCCGAGGAAGTTCCAGAACCCGACCGCCGCGAGGAACATCACGGCCCAGACGTGCGGGAACGGCGTCCGGGACCGGGCGCCCTGGTGGGCCCCCAGCTGCAGGAAGCTCCAGGCGTCCAGCGTGAGGAACGTAAGCGGGATGACCTCCGCCGCCGAGAAGAACGCGCCGAGCGCCATGTGGACCGCCGGCTCGCCGGAGAAGTACACGTGGTGCATGGTGCCGATGACGCCCCCGGCGGAGTAGAGCAGGACGTCCAGGTACACCATCGTGAGCGCGACTCGCTCGTGCACCACCCCGAGCAGGACGAAGAGGTAGGCCACCATGACGGTCGTGAACAGCTCCAGGAAGTCCTCGACCCACAAGTGGACCACCCAGAACCGCCAGAAGTCGGTCGTCGTGAAGTGCGCGGCGGGGTGCGCCAGGAGGCCCACGGCGTAGAACACCGGGATCGTGAGCGCCGAGAAGAAGAAGACCCACGGCATGTTCCCGGCGTGCTCGACGCGGAGCCGCCCGCGCAGGCCCCGCAGCAGGATCGCGGCCCAGAAGAACAGGCCGACCACCAGGAGGATCTGCCAGAAGCGCCCGAGATCGAGATACTCGAACCCCTGGTCGCCGAACCAGGCCCACGATCGGCGAAGCCACCCGTACACGCCAGCGTACTCGCCCGCGAGGCTCCCGAAGACGACCAGCACGAGCGCGGCGAGCAGACCGTAGGCCAGCCAGTGTTGCCCTCGCGGCTCCCGGCCGGCGATCATCGGCGCCAGGAAGATGCCCGCGGCGAGGTACGAGGTGGCGACCCAGAAGATGGCGAGCTGCACGTGCCAGGTCCGGGCGACGTTGAACGGCAGCACGCGGGCGAGATCGATGCCGAAGAAGCTCGAGAGATCGGCCCGGTAGTGCTGCGTTGCGCCGCCGAGGACCGTCTGCAGCACGAAGAGCAGCGCCATGGCCAGGAAGAACCACGCGCAGGCGCGCTGGGCTGGCGTGAGGGCGATCTCGCCCGGCGGGCGGAACGAGAGGGCCTGCCGCTCGCGCCCGTGCCAGCCGAGCATGTTCCAGCGCCCAAAGGCGGCCAGCAGGACGCCGATCCCGCCGAGGAGCGCCACGAGGGACAGGACGCTCCATACGACGGTGTCGGCGGTCGGGTAGTTGGCGACCAGAGGCTCTGGGGGCCAGTTGTTGGTGTACGAGTACGTCCGCCCCGGCCGCCGGGCGGACGCGGCCCAGGCGGACCACGCGAAGAACGCGGTGAGCTGCGCGATCTCGCGAGGGCGCGTGATCGCCCGCGGGCGCAGGCCGAACCGCGTCGTCGGGTCGGCGAAGAAGCCCTGGTAGTAGCGGACGAGCCCGCGGAACGCGCGGGCCTGGGCGTCGGTCAGCGTCAGCGTGCGCGTGGCGCCGTCGTACCGGTTGGTCGTGAAGTCATCGATCGTCAGCGCCCGCGCCCGGTCGGACGCGGGGCCGCCGTGCAGATCGAGGGCCATCAGGGCCGCGCGGTGCAGATAGTCGGCCGTGAAGTCGGGGCCCAGGTAGCCTCCGTGGCCGAAGACGGATCCGTACTCCATCAGCCCGTTCCGGAGGAAGACCGCCTGGCCGGCCAGGATATCCGCGCCGGTAAACAGCACACGGCCCGTGGAGTCGACGACCCGGGCCGGGATGGGCGGCTCCCCGGTGTAGGTGCGGTAGGCGAGCAGACCCATCACCAGGAACCCGCACAGGAAGACCAGGAGCACGGCCTGGATCCATCCCCGGGCAACGAGCAACGGACGCTTCGTCGGCTCCACCTCGCACCTCCCGGGCCATGGCTCGCGGCATCGCGGTGGGATGGCGACCCTCGCGGCACGATTTCTCGCCCGCCTGGTTGAATCCCGCGGGGTCCGGGCCCGGTCCTGCTCCGGCCGCCGCGCCGCCAGGACCGCGTCGGATCGGTCGTCGCGCCGATCCGGGATCGGGCGGGGACCCGATCCGGGGGCCTCCCCGCCGTGGTAGGCTGGGGCCGTGGACACACGCGTCCCCCAGAGGCGGCGCCAGGCTCCCGGTACGATGGGGCTCGGCCGCAGATGCTATAATTCTTGATGCGCGGGAGAGAGGCGCGAACGATGGCATCGACCACGAAAGAGAAGATTCGCGTCCTGCTCGCGGACGACCACGCGATCGTCCGCCAGGGCGTGAAGCTGATCCTCACGGCCGAGCCGGACATCGAGGTCGTCGCGGAGGCCGAGGACGGCCTCCGTGCCGTCGAGCTGGCGAGGCAGCTCAAACCGGACGTCGCCGTCCTCGACATCAGCATGCCGGGCATCAACGGAATCGAGGCGACCAGGCAGATCAAGGCCGCCCTCCGCGAGACCGCAGTCCTCGCGCTCACGATGCACGCCGACGATGCCTACGTGTTCCAGCTCCTCAAGGCCGGGGGCTCCGGCTATGTGCTGAAGAACGCGGCGGCAACGGACCTCGTGCAGGCGGTCCGGGCCGCGCGGCGCGGGGAGGCGTTTCTCTACCCGTCCGTGGCCAGGGCGGTCGTCGCGGACTACCTCAAGCGCCTGGAGGTGGGCGAAGGCCGGGACACCTACGATGGGCTCACGGAGCGCGAGAAGGAGATCCTCACGCTCGTCGCCGAAGGCGCCACCAACCAGGAGATCGCGCAGAGGCTCTACATCAGCATCAAGACGGTCCAGACGCACCGCGCCCACATCATGGAAAAGCTCAACCTCCACGACCGCAGCATGCTCGTGCGATACGCGATCCGCAAGGGCCTCATCGAGCCGTAACGTCGGCTCCGTGTGGGCCGCACGATCTCCACACACGATCCCCACAGGGGAAACTAGCGCTGAAGTCCATGCCCCGGTATTGGAGTCGCACCCGGCGGACGCGGGGCGTCACCGCGAGCCGTGCGGCGCAGGGTTCACCGCCGCCGGATCGCGGCATAGATCGCGTGCCTGAGCGCCACATCGCGCGGGTCCCCGGTCAACCGCGTCCCCATCTGGCTTGTCACATAGGCGTAGCCGACGCCGGCTGCCGGATCCGCGAAGCCGAGAGACCCGCCCGCTCCCGGTGAACCGAACGCACCCTCGCTGCCGAACGGCCATGCCGGGGTCGACTTCATGAAGCCGAGGGAGAACTGCACCCCGTCGACCTTCAGGCACTCATCGTAAAAGCCACGCGCCGGGGGAACCGCCGGCGCCGCCAACAGCTCGAGGGTCTCCGGGCGCAACCCCAGCTCTCGTCCCCCGGTGGCAAGGACGCCGTAGGCTCGTGCGATCGCACGTGCGGTGCCCACGCCGCCCCCGGACGGCACCTCGAAGTTGCGCGCGTACACGCGTTCCTTATCCAGGACGATCGCGGTGCCTGGGTTTGCGATCAGTGCCCGGTAGATCTTCGAGTGATGATTCATGGAGTCCAGCGTGAGGCGAAGCGGGAAGTGGAGCAGCATATCGACCGGGCTCGGCGGCGCGAGCACGGCCAGCCTGGAGTTCGGCATCCATTCAGGGAGACGGATGTAGACGTCTACCCCGAGCGGGGAGGCGATCTCGTCCTGAAAGAATTGTCCCAGGCTGCGATGCTGAGGATCGACGCGGCGCAGGAGCTCGCCCTCGTAGAACCCGAGGGTAAGGGCGTGATACCCCTGGCGCGTCCCCGGCTCCCACGCGGGCTTCTGGCGAGCCAGCACGATCGCCAGGCGATCCAGGTCCGCGATCACGCTGCGGTCGACGGGCTCGTCGAAGGCAAACAGCCCCGCCTGGTGAGCGAGGAGTTGACGGACGGTGATCTTCGCCTTTCCCTGCTGCGCGAATTCGGGCCAGTACCGGCTCACCGGCGCCTCGTAATCGAGCCGGCCGCGGGCATGGGCGAGGGCCAGCGTCATCGCGGCGAGCCCCTTGGTGGCGGACCAGACGAGGACCATGGTGTCCTGCTCCCACGGCTCGCCCGTCCGCTTGTCCCGGACACCGCCCCATAGGTCGACCACTTTCTCGCCGTGACGATAGGCGCAGCAGGCGCCGCCAAGCTCGCGCCGCCGGGTGAAGTTCTCCACGAACGCCTCGCGGACAGCCTCGAACCCAGGGCTGATGTGTCCGTCGACGGTCACGCGGGCTGATGTGGCTACCGACACACGGCGGGCCGAGCCCACGCGGTCTACTTCGGGCTCCTCGCCCACGAGCGTACCACGCAAGGCGTGCCGCATCTCGACGACCGCACCCATCCGGAGGCCTCTCTCGAGGATCGGCCCCTCCACAAACACCGTAGCGCTGCAACGCCCGGAGAGGTAATCCGGTGCGGACCCGATTCTCGATTAGATGCGCAAACCTGCATCGCCCGACGCGAGCCCGTGTGCTGCATCACTGGACGGGGTTGTTGACGAGGACGTCGACACGCACACGACGGCCGCGCCATCCGCGCAAGCCCGTGGGGTCTTTATTTCGTGTCCGCCGTCGCGCTCTCTCCTACGGCTTCGCCGCCCGGAGCAGCGCCACGGTCTCGTCGACCGTGTCCGCGGCCGTGATCGCGCGGAGGACGACCTCGTCGACCGCGCCCTGCCACTCCCGCAGGGCCGGGGGGAGCGCGTCCGGGCTCTCGACCGCGATCGCCGTTGCCGCCGGCTCCGCCCCCATGCGCGCGAAGTGCGCCGCATAGGCCGGGATCGCCGCGTAGCGGGCCGCCTCCGCCAGAAGCCTGCCGCGCGCGGCCGCCCCTAGGGCCACGCGCACGTACGCGTAGAGCGTGGGCGGCCGCCGGCCCGCCGCGGCGGCACCGGCCCTGACCCACTCCGCCGACCGGCGCGCATGCTCGGGTGTGAGCCAGTTGAACAGCACGCCGTCCGCCACCTGCCCGGCCAGGCGACACATCCGCGGGCCCAGGGCCGCCGCGATGAGGCGTGCCGGAAGCTGGGAGCGCAGCGCGGCGACTCCTTCGCGCACCCGTCCGAGCGCGCCCGGGCCCGCGCTCCCCACGCCCAGGAGCAGGCGATCGAGCGGCAGCGCGTTCTCCCGCACGCCCTGCACGATGCTGCTCGGGCCGCGCGCGTGCAGCGGGATCACGCCGACGCCGACCTCGACGCGCCGGGTCTCCCCGGCGGCCAGCCCGAGCGCCACCAGCCCGTCGGCCGATCCGGGATGGTTCACCCAGAAGGAGGTGTACCCGAGCCCCTCGGCCTCCCGCGCCGAGGTGCGGATGACCTCGGCCGGGACGCCGGCTTGGAGCGCGAACCCGCGTCGCATCACCGTCTCCTCCCGCAGCTCCCCGGCCTCGTTGGCGGCTGTCCCGCACGGGCCCGGCTCTCGTCCTTGTCGCCGACGGCCGCCTGTCGGCTCATCCCCGCCCGACGAACGGCATCTTGGTCGCCATCACCGTCAGGAACAGGACGTTCGTGTCGAGCGGAAGGCTCGCCATGTAGACCACCGCACGCGCCACGTGGACCGCGTCGATCCGCGGCTCGACGCGGAGCGATCCGTCGGCCTGCGGGACGCCCGCCTCCATCCGCGCCGTCATGTCCGTCGCCGCGTTGCCGATGTCGATCTGGCCGCAGGCGATGTCGTATTTCCGGCCGTCGAGCGCTACCGACTTCGTCAGGCCGGTGATCGCGTGCTTGGTCGCGGTATACGGTGCGGAGTCGGGCCGCGGGCTGTGGGCGGAAATGGAGCCGTTGTTGATGATCCGCCCGCCGCGGGGCACCTGGCTCTTCATGAGGCGGAACGCCTCCTGGATGCAGAGGAAGGCTCCCGAGAGGTTGGTGTCGACGACCGCCTTCCACTGCTCATACGGCAGGTCCTCGAGCGGCACGGCGGGCGCGCCGATCCCCGCGTTGTTGAAGAGCAGGTCGAGCCGGCCGAAGACCGCCTCGGTCCTGGCGAACAGGCGCTTGACGGCGGCGGGATCGGTGACGTCGGTGGGCACGACGAGCGTTCGGGATTCCCAGGCCGCCGCCTCCCGGGCCACCGCGTCCAGGGGCTCCTGCCGACGCCCGGCGAGGACGACCGAATACCCCTCCTGGACCAGGGCCAGCGCCACGGCCCTGCCGATGCCTGTGCCGGCGCCTGTCACCACGGCGACCTTGTGCGCTGACCCCATCGACCGGGCTCCCTCGGACGAGATCCTTGAGCGGCTCGCCGGTCCGCTCGGACGGCAGCTCCGCGGGATCACGTCGTCATCCTATCCCTTCGAGACCCCGAGGCGCGGCGCCTCCCGCGCGCCGCACGCGATCCCGACAGCCGTGCGATGGCGAGGGGCCGGCAGCTGCTACAATGGTATCGAACCGGGGAGACCCCACGCAGCACGACCCGCACCAGGACCACACCGTCGAGCTCCCCCGCGCGCGGCGAACGCAACCACGGCGGCGGGAGCGCCGGCGCTGTGGGCGGGAGGAATCGTAAGGGAGGCACACGCATGCGCATCTTTGTCGCCGGCGGAACGGGCGTCCTCGGCCGCCCGGTGGTGCGCGCGCTGGTCGAGGCCGGCCATCGCGTCCGGTCTACCGCGCGAGGAGCGGAGAAGGCCGATCTCATTCGCAGGCTCGGAGCGGAGCCGGTCGACGTGGACCTCTACGACGCGGATGCGATCAGGAGGAGCATCGACGGCGCGGACGCGGTGATCCGCCTGACCACGAAGATCCCGTCCCTCCTGAAGATGCGAAGCGCGGTGGCCTGGCGCGAGACCAACCGGCTCCGCACCACCGGCGCGCGCCTGCTGGTGGACGCGGCGATCGCGGAGCGCATCCCGAGCTACATCCACGAATCCGTCGTCTTCGTCTATGCCGACGGCGGAGAGCGATGGCTCACGGAGGACGCCGCGACCGATGACGGGGGGACCGAGATCCTGCGCGCCGCGCTCGAAGGCGAGCGGGAGGCGACCCGTTTCTCCGCGGCCGGCGGCCGGGGCACCGTGCTCCGGTTCGGGGCCTTCTACGGGCCGGACGCGCCTTCGACGCGCGAGATGATCGGCCTCGCCAAGCGCGGGGCGCTCGCCCAGCTTGGCTCCGGGACGAACTACATCTCGTCGGTGTACGTGCCGGACGCGGCCAGCGGGGTCGTCGCCGCTCTCGACGCCCCGCCCGGGATCTACAACGTCGCCGACGATACGCCCGTCACCTTCGCCGAGTACCTCCGCCTTCTGGCAGACGCCGCGGGGGCGCGGAGGCCAAGGCGGCTCCCGGCGATGCTCGGGCCGCTCATGTTCGGCGTGACATGGCGATACCTGCGGCGGTCGCAGCGGGTCTCCGCCGCACGGTTCAAGGCCGCGACGGGGTGGAGGCCCACGATGAAGAGCGTGGCCGACGGGTGGCCGTCTGTCGCATCGCAGGTCGCTGCCACGACCGCGTAGGGCCCCGGGCCGTCACGGAGCGCGCCGCCCGGCGCGGGCGGGCACGCGCGCGGCGTAGAAGTCGCACAACCGCCGGACCGGACAGAGGTGGCAGCGCGGCCGGGCGGCCTTGCAGATCTCGCGACCGTGGCGCACCAGCAGGAGGTGAAACGCCCCGTGGCGCTCCGGCCGGACCAGCTCTTCCATCCACGGGTGCGCCTCCTCGACGGACAGCGCCCCGGGGATGAGGCCGAGGCGCCTGCCCACGCGGTAGACGTGGGTATCGACCGCGAAGGCCGGCTTTCCCAGCCCGAACGCCAGGACGATCGCGGCGGTCTTGGGGCCGACGCCGTCGAGGCTGCGCAGCCACGCTCTCGCGCGCTCGACGGGCCACCGCCGGAGAAAGGTCAGCGAGAGCGCGCCCCGCTCCGCGCTGACGCGCCGCAGGATCGCCTGGATGCGCGGCGCCCTGAGCGCGGCCAGGCCCGCGGGGCGGATCGCGCCGATGAGCGAGGCGAGCGGCGCGTCGCGCACGGCCTCCCACGAGCGGAAGCGCGCCCGCAGCCGCGCGAGCGCTCTGCGGCTGTTGGCATCGCTCGTGTTCTGCGAGAGAATCGCGCCGACGAGCGTCGAGAGCGCATCTCGGCTCCGCCGCCGTGGCGGCGGGCCGTAGAAGGCCTCCAGCCGGCGATCGATCCGGGCGGCCTGGCCACGCCGCGCGGCGGGCGGACCGGGTCTCATGCGGGAGACGGGCGCGCCAGGTCCCACACACGGCCGATGGGGGCTCGGGCCACCTCCCCTCGCCCCTACCACGGGATCGGTTTGCGGTCCCTGAAGAAGCCGCCCGTCGGCCCGCGCTCTCCGAGCGTGGCGAGATACACCGCGGTGTCCGCGCCCTGCTCAGGGGAGCGGGGCGCGTGCCGCCCGCCCATCTCGGTGCGGACCCAGCCCGGACACATCGAGTTGACGAGGATACCGGTGCCGCGGACCTCGTCCGCCAGGACACGGGTGATGACGTTGAGAGCGGCCTTCGAGAGGCGATAGGCGAGCGAGCCACCGCCCATGCCGCTCAACTGTCCCGACCCGCTGGACACGTTGACGATCCGGCCGTAGCCCCGCCGGCGCATCAGCGGGATCAGCGCCTGGCACAGCCGGAGCGGCCCGTACACGTTGGCCTCGACGGTGCGCCGGACCGTGTCGAGATCGACCTCGAGGCCGGCGATGCCGTCGTCGAGGTACACGGCGGCGTTGTTGACGAGGATGTCGACGCCGCCCGGGTCGGATCCCACGAAGTCGACGAGGCGTCGGATGCTTCCCTCGTCCGTCACATCGAGCTGGTGGAACCGCACGTCCAGGCCTTCCCGGCGGAGACGCTCGGCCACCAGGCGTCCCTTTCGCTCATCGCGCGCCGTGAGGAGCGTGCGGATACCGCGCACGGCGAGCTGCCGGCAGATCTCGAAGCCGATGCCGCGGTTTGCCCCCGTGACAAGGGCGCTGCGCTGCGCTGGCGTGCGGGCTGGCATCGCGTCTACCTGGAAGGGTTCCCCCCCTGCGCGCGGGGCCCTGCCGGCCCAGGTCACGAGCAGGGGCGGGGACCCCATCCCGCCTCGCGCGAACCTGTGGCGGACGCGCGTGCGGTGGAGGCTCCGGTCCTGGAGCGCGGGCAGGGCGCCGCCCACCCCGGCCGGGGTGGGCGGCGCCCCCATCGTCTCGCGCTGCGCGCCTCGCGTCGCCCTCGACGCTACCGCGCGAGGGTCGTGATCTTCGTCGCCGATGCCGGCGTCACGCTGGGCTGCTTCGCCTTCGCGGAGACGACGAGCTTGTCCCACATCCCGGCGGCCGCATGGCCGGGCACGCCGCAGGCGAACTCATACGTCCCGGGCTTGTCCGCGGTGAACGAGATCGTGGTCTTGGCCCCCTTGGGCAGGCCGGCCTGCAGGTTCTTGGTCGCAGCGCCGGAGAACACGGGCGTCGCCGGGGGAGCCCCGGGCTGGGTCGGCGTGTACGGCAGGACCTCCAGGCTGTGGGTGAGCGGGCCATTGTTCTGGAACTCGATCGTGAGGTGCCAGCCGACGGGCACGGTCACGGTCATCGCCCCGCGCGAGTAGCCGTTGAAGTTGTAGCCGCCGTCGGCCGGAGTCTTCGCGGCCACGATCACGAACTTCGCCGTCTGCGGAGCCGCGCCCGGCGCGGGCCCGACCGCCAGCGCCGCGGCGGAGACGAGCACAAGCCCCACCCCGAGGGCCACCCCCAGCCAGCGGCGGTGCACATCCTTCGCCGCACGGATACGCACTGCTCCTCCACCTCCGTCTTGCAGGCTCGTATCTCCATTCTTGATTGTTTCCCATTCCTCATCTACGTCCGCGGGGCCCGTGTCGGTTCGGCAGGGAGGAGGCGACGCCGGCCGCCGCGTATCCTCCGTTCCGACACTGGAGAGTGCCGCTGAACGGCCCTGTCTACCGCAGCGTCCGCTTCGCCGTCTGGGTGCTTGCCCGGGCGATGTTCCGGCTGTCGGCCGTCGGAGGCGACCGGCTTCCGCGGAGCGGTCCCGCCGTGCTCGTCGCCAATCACGCGAGCTGGCTCGACCCGATCCTCCTCCCGCTCGTGCTGCCCCGGAAGCCGGGATTCCTCGCGATGGAGGAGCTGTGGCGGATGCCCGCGGTGGGCTTCGTCATGCGATCGTACGGCCGGCTGGCGATCCCGGTGCGGCGGGGGACCGTGGATACGGCGGCCCTCAGGCGGGCGCTCGACGTCCTCGCGGACGGCGCGTTGCTGATCGTCTTCCCCGAGGGAGGGATCAGCCCCAGCGGGCGGCTCCGGCCCTTCCATCGAGGCGCGGCCCTGCTGGCGGCCCGCGCCGGGGCGCCGCTCGTGCCGGTGGCGATCACCGGCACGCGTGAGGCGCTCCCGCTGGGCCGGATCGTGCCGAGGCCGCGGCGCGTCACCGTCTCGATCGGAGAGCCGATCGCCGTCGCCGGCTCGTCGCACGACGAACTGGCCCGGGCGTCCGCGCAGGCCGCGGCGGAGATCCGGGCCATGCTCGAGGACGGCGCGCCCCACGCGCGTCTGCGCTGACCGGGGACGGTGCGGGGCATGGGCCTAGCGCCCGCGAGCCGTCCGGGGGAGGAGGGACGCGAGCCCCTCGAGCCAGCGCGCGAAGCCGTGCGGTCCGCGGGCGTGCACGACGCGCTGCCGGAAGCTTTCGAGGGCCGCGGGCATCCCCACGTCCCTGCCCGCAGCCCTGCTGAGGATCCACTTGTGGTCGGCCAGGTAGACGAAGACGTCCCCGGGCGACCGCCCCGGGAAGCGCCGCACGAGACGCCGGAAGAGCGGATCCTGGATGGTGGGCAGGTAGATCCGCGCGTGCCACGCGCGCGCCGCGCTGCGCAGCGACCGCAGCCCGCGCTGCGTGCGGTAGTCCTCGATCCAGCGGAGCAGCTTGGGGTACTGGCCGACCTCGTGCAGGACGATCGTCGTGATGCCGGTGCGCTGCTCAAAGAGAACGCGCTCCCACGCCACGACGTCCTCGGGGCGGTGCGTCCCGGGCAGGTAGGCGACCACCTCCGCGTCGACGTCCTTCTGCCCGGCGAGACGCACCGCGGCCACGCGGTGGTGGCCGTCGGCGATGAAGTACTCGTGGCCGATCCGGTAGAGGAGGACGGGCGGGAGCACCTCGCCGCGGTCCAGCGCACGCACGAGCCGCCGGACGCGTGACGGTGTGAGGCCGCGGCCCGGCCGAAGGCCGTGGGGGAAGTACCGGGCGCGACCGACGCTGCCGACGATTTCGTCGACGGGGACCTGGACGACCCCGAGCGGACGCGCGGTCAGAGCTCCGAGGGCCCGCTGCGTCTCATCGAATTCCTTGAGCCGCTCTCCATGCCGGCGATTCCCGATCACGATGGCTCAGGCGATCCGCCGCGACGGGGCGTGATAGGAGAGGACGATCGAGCGGCAGGCGTTGACGACCTGGGTGGGCCCGACCGCGGTGATGCGCGCCGCCTTCGGCGCGTACGAGACGTGGGTGTGGCCATGCACGAAGTAGCGCGGCCGGAGCGTCTCAAGCAGCCGCCGGAACACGCGGAAGCCGGTGTGGGCGCGGTCCGCGCCGTCGTGGATGCCGTAGGGCGGTGCGTGCGCGATCACGAGATCGGCGCCGTGGGCCCTCCACAGCGCTGGCCGGGCCCGCAGCACGCGCCACCACATCTCCCGCTCCGTGTACTGGACGCCCTCCCCGTTGTACCACATGCAGCCCTCGAAGCCCACGATCCGCAGGCCGGCGACCGTGGCCACGCGCCCGTCGACGTCGTCGCCCGGGGGCGGGACGTCGCGGTATCGGAGGTCGTGGTTGCCCCGCACATAGACGAGCGGGACCGAGAACCGGTCGGCCAGCGCCTCGAGGTAGTCCTGCGGGAGATCGCCGCAGGACAGGATGAGCCGGACGTTGGCCAGGCGCTCCGAGCGGGGGCCCGCGAGAAGCGCCTCGTCGACCTCGTCGCTCACCGCGAGTATCTGCACGCCGCCCCAGGGGTCCTCCGGCCCTCTTCCCTCACCGATGACGGCAACCGCAGGAGTCACGCGAGGTGCAGGTATCGCGCGGCCTCGATGACGGCGGCGAGCGCGGGGCGCAGCGGCCGGCGCACCCACAGCGCGGCCGTCCCGGAAAGGAGCCCGACGATCAACCCCCCCAGGACATCCGAGGGGTAGTGCACGCCCGCGACGATCCGGGCGAGGCCGATCAGCACCGCGCCCAGAAGCCCGAGCAGGCCCCACCCCGCCTCGCCGCCGAGCAGCAGCACGGTCGCGATGCCGCTGGCGATCGCCGTGTGGTCGCTCGGGAACGAGCTCTGCCGCTCGTGGGACGGGATCAGCACCGACAGGTGATAGGTGACGTACGGCCGGGGACGCACCACCGCGTGGCTCACCGCCAGGTTGACGAGCAGCGCCAGCGCCGCGGCGGCGACGGCGAGCAGGAGGACCTCCCGGCGCCGCCTGCGCGCTTCCAGCGCAATCAGACGCGGCCCCCGCGGGTCGCCGGCCGGCCGCGCCCAGAGCCAGAGGAGCAGCAGCGGGTACAGGAAGATCGCGTCCCGTGCGACGAGGGCCGCGAGGGGCCCGAGACCCGCGACGCGGCGCGGAAGCTCATTCAGGACAAGGAGCCATGCGTGGTCCACGATCACACCCTGGGTTCCGCGACGTCGGTGGACGGCACCACCCTACCACCGCACCTCTCCGAAGCCGTCCGGGCGCCAGGTGATCCGGCATCCGGTCGACAGGTGCGCTACCCGCTCGATGATCGCGCGGCCGGCCTCGCCGGCTGCGAGCACCGGCGAGCCGCGCTGCGGGCGCGGGAGCCCGTAGCCGAGCGTGGCCGGGTAGAGGCGGATCTCCGCGAGCGCCCCGCCGTCGAACCGGCACAGTGGCACGACGGTCTCCCAGTAACGCGGGTCGGCGACGAACCCGCCGCCCGCGCTGCGGGCATCGAAGAGGTCGGCCGGCGTCGCGGTCTGGGGAAGGCCGAGCCGCTCGTAGAAGTCGGCGGGCTGCCGCTGCAGGACCTCGTTCTGAAAGATGAAGTTCCCGAGGCTGTAGAAGATCGGCCGGCCGCGATAGAGCTCGAGGCCGCGGAGGAGGTGCGGACCGTGGCCGAGCACCACGTCCGCCCCCGCGTCCACAGCGGCGCGGCAAAAGACGTGGATGAACTCCGCGGGCTGCTCGCGATCGCTGCCGGCCATCTCGTGCGCGTGGACGCTCACGATCACCCAATCGGCCTGCCGGCGCGCGTCGCGGATCCATGCGACGTTGCCCGCGAGGTCGCCGAGGTGGGGCGCGGTGTGGACCCCGGCGGGCTCGCCGGCCCGAAAGCGGCGGCCGAAGAGCGTGGCAATCCCCTCGGGGTCCGGCCGCGTGAAGCCGAGCTGGATCGAGAGCGCGCGGTGGGCGTCTACGTCAAGGCGGCCGTGCAGCTCGGCGAGGAACGCCAGCGTTCCCGCATCCACGGTGATCGTCTCCTCGAACCGCAGCGGGTTCACCCCGGGCCGCCCTTGGCAGTCCGGGCGCTGCTCCCCCGCCGGGGCGTGCGGCGGAAACGTGCTCGTGACGGCAAGCAGCGCGACGCGCCCCGGGCCCACCTCGAGATACCGGGGGGAGCGCGCCTCCTGCAGATGCCGGCCGATCCCGGCGTAGACGACCCCGGCGCGGTCGAGAGTCTCCATCGTGCCGAACAGCCCGCCCTCGCCCCAGTCCAGCATGTGGTTGTTGGCGGCGGCGAAGAGGTTGAATCCGATCCGCGTGAGGTCGTCGATGATCCGCGGGGATCCGACGACGTAGGTGCCGCCGCTCGAGGCCTGCGGGAATCCCCGGTAGTCGTGCAGCGTCCCTTCGAGGTTGGTGAAGCGGACGTCCGCGGAGCGGATCAGGTCCACGAGGGCCCGGGCCGCGGGGTCGCGCGACTCCGGGATGCGTTTCGTGACCAATGAATCCCCGGTGGCGGCGAGCGTCAGCGGGCGAGCCACAGCGATCGTCCTCTCCGCGCGGCGTGCCGCCTCGGGGGCCCGGGCGCGGGCCCGCCGGCGGCCAGACCGCCCGCACTATTCGGGCGCCGCACCGGGAACTCCTTGAACGCCCGCAGGAGCAGCGGCCGGGCGCCGCGCGCGCGCGCGGCGCCCGGCCGCCGCGTGCGGGTCGGCCAGGTCGCGCACCGCATCGCCGAGCAGGTTGAGGCACAGCACCGTCACGACGATCGCGATCCCCGGGAACACCACGAACCACGGCGCCGTGGCCACGTAGATGTGCGCGTCGTCGAGCATGTTGCCCCACGTGGGCGTCGGGGGTCGCACTCCCAGCCCGAGGAACGAGAGCGCCGCATCGGCCAGGATCGCCTCGGCGAAGACGAAGGTCGACTGGACGATCAGCGGCGGCAGCGCGTTCAGCAGGATGTGCCGGCCGAGGATGCGGCCGTCCCATCCGCCCAGGGCGACGGCCGCCTCCACGAACGCGCGTTCCTTGAGCTGCAGCGTGGAGGCGCGCACGATCCGCGCCGTGCGCGGGAAGAACACGAGCGCGATCGCCACGATCTCGTTGCGGGCGCTGGCCCCCAGGGCGGCGACGAGGGCGATCGCGAGCAGGATCGCGGGGAAGGCCATCAGGCCGTCCAGGACCCGCATCAGGACCGCGTCGGCGCGCCGGTAGTAGCCGGCGATCAGCCCGGCGGCCGCCCCCGCCAGCGTGCTGAGCGCCATGACGGCGAGCCCGATCGCGAGCGAGACGCGCCCGCTCGCCACCACGCGCGAGAGGATGTCCCGGCCGAAGTTGTCGGTGCCGAACGGGTGCGCCGCCGACGGCGGCGCGAGGCGGCTCGCCATGTCGATCCGATCCGGCGCCGGGAGCGGCAGCCACGGCGCGAGCAGCGCGGAGAGGGCGATCACGACCAGCACGCCGAGCGATGCGGCCGCAAGCGGCCGCCGCCGGACCAGGAGCCTGAGCAGCGCCTCGACCATGATGCGCGCCCTAGCCGTACTGGATCCGCGGGTCGAGGGCCGCGTAGAGGAGGTCGACGAGCAGGTTCAGCACGACGTAGACGAGGGCGACGAACAGCACGACGCCCTCGATCACCGGGTAGTCCCGCCGGCTGATGGACTGGACGACCAGGTTGCCGATGCCGGGCAGCACGAACACGGTCTCCACAACGACGGCGCCCGACAGCAAATTGGCCAGGCTCGTCCCCACGACGGTCAGCGTCGGGATCAACGCGTTCCGGACCGCGTGGCGGGCCAGCACCGCGGCCTCGTCGAGGCCCTTGCTGCGGGCGGTCCGCACGTAGTCCTCCGCCAGCACGTCGATCGTCGAGTCGCGCGCCATCCGGGCGATCAGCCCCGCCTGGGTGAACGCCAGCGCCACCGCCGGCAGCGCGAGGCTGCCCAGCCACGGCCCGATCCCCCGCGCGGGGGACACGTAGCCGGCCACCGGGAACAGCCGGATCGAGACAGCGAAGGCGGCGATGAGGTTCAGCCCGGTCCAGAACGACGGGATCGAGACGCCCAGCAGCACGAAGAGCATGAACGCCTGGTCGAAGCGGCTGTGCTGCTTCCATGCCGCGAGCACGCCGGAGGGGATCGCCACCGCGAGCGCCAGCGCCTCGGCGAGGGCCGTCAGGCCGGCGGTCGGCCCCAGGTGCTCCCCGATCGCCTGCGCCACCGGCCGCCGGAGGAAGATCGAGTTCCCCAGGTCGCCGCGCAGCACGCGCTCGAACCACAGCACGAGCTGGACGTAGATCGGGCGGTCCAGCCCGAGCGCGTGGCGGAGCTGGGCCACCTGCGCAGCCGAGGCGTCCGGGCCCAGGATCACCTGCGCGGGGTCCCCGGGGATCAGGTGGATCAGGAGAAAGACGGTGACGCCGACCACGAGGACCACCGGGACGAGCGCAGCCAGGCGGCCCGCCACGTACCTCGCCACCGGTTCTCCTCCCCGCCGTCCCCCGCGCCCGCGGCGGGCGCGCTCACACCCCGCGCGGCCCGCCGGCGGGGGCCGCGCTCAGTGCGTGACCCACGTGTTCCAGAAGCGCACGTCGAAGTAGCTCGTGTAGCCGTGCAGCCGCGTGTTGTTGTAGACTTCGAGGCCGAAGTAGTTGCCGATCTTGGCCACCGGGACCTCTGTGTAGAACGTCGTCTGGATCTGGTCCATCAGCTTCTTCCGGGCGGCCGCGTCGCTGACCGGCGTGCTGCTCCACTTCGCTAGCTCCTGCTCCAGCGTCTCGCTCTTGTACCACCCCGGCCACGTGCTGCCGAAGAAGATGATCGCCGTCGGATCGATCGAGGGCGAGAACCCCGTGAGGAAGATATCCCACAGATCCTGCTTCGCGCGCCGGCTGAGGAGCGTCGGCCAGTCGTACACCTGCGGCTCCACGCTGAAGCCGACCGCCTGCAGCTCGGGCACGAGCACCTGCGCCGTGTTGTTGTTCCAGGTGTAGTCCTTGGTCGACATCACGATGATCTTCTGGCCGTGGTACCCCGCCTCTTTCATCAGCGCGCGCGCCCTATCCAGGTTCTGGTGGTTGTAGATCTCGGCGCCGGCGCGGCTGTAGACGCCCTTCTGTTCCGGGAAGAACAGCCCCGGGTCGAGCTGCCAGAACGTCTTCGGGCCGATCGCCGCCGCCATCAGGTCGGCCGGCTTCATCGCGAAGAGGACCGCCTGCCTCAGCCGCTGATCCGTGAACACGCCGTGGGCCTTGTTGAACACCACGCCCGTCCAGCTGAACACCCTGACGATGTCGGCGGTGAGGTGGGGATCCGCCTTCACCTTGGGGTACAGATCCTGCGGCAGCTCCAGCGCGAGATCGTACTGGCCGGTGGAGACGCCCGAGAACCGCACCTGCGGATCCGTGACCGGGAAGAAATCGATCTCGTCGGCGTACGCCACCTTCCGGCCGGTGATGCCGCCCCAGTCCTCGGTCCGCGAGACGTAACCGGGGTTGCGCGCCAGCACGATCTCCTGCCCGGGCGTCCACCGCTTGAAGATGTACGGACCCGTCCCGACGAGCTCGGTGGCCGGTTTCAGCCCGGAGGCCTCGACGACGCTCTTCGGCATGATCACCGCGGCCTGCTTGGGGTCGCCCAGGTTCGTGATGAGCGGCGCGAACGCCCGGCCGAGGTCGATCTCGATCGTGCCGTCGTCTACCTTCTTGACCTGCTTGATCGCCTTGAACGTCTCCTGGCCGCCGCTGCTGAGCTTGCCCCAGCGCTCCAGCGAGGCGACGACATCGTCGGCCGTCACCGGCTGGCCGTTGTGGAACTTGAGGCCCTGCCGGAGTCGAATCGTGTACCGCAGCCCATCGGGGCTGACCGCGTAGCCCTGGGCCAGCAGCGGCTTGACCTCGTAGTTGCGGTCCAGCGCGAACAGACCCTCGAAGATGTGCCAGGCGACGAGCCGGGTGGCCGTGGCGGTGCTCGACTGCCAGTCGATCGTCCCCGGCTCCGCGTTGGTCGCCACGTGGATCACGCCGCCGCGCACGGGTTCGCCTCCGCCCGGCGCGGCCAGCCCCGGGGCCGCCCGCATCATCGAGAGCGCAACCAGGCACGCCAGCAGGCGGGCGAGCAGGGGCGAGCGCACGGCGACCACCGTCCTTTCACCTGGGCTCTGCGTTCCGGGGGCACAGCCTGCCCGTCCGGACTCACCGGGGCCTATTCGCGGCGGCTCCCTGGCAGGCCTTCCCCCCGTCGCGCGCTCGCGCGGATCATCTCCAGGAAGAGGCGGTGGACGCGGTCGTCCGGAACCAACTCCGGGTGGAACGACGAGGCGAGCAGATGCCCCTCGCGCACGAGCACCGGGCGGCCGTCCAGGGAGGCGAGCACCTCCACGCCGGGGCCGGCCGCCTCCAGCACGGGCGCCCGGATGAACACCGCCCGCATCGGCGGCGGGCCCAGGGCGGGCACATCCAGGTCCGCCTCGAACGAATCGACCTGCCGCCCGTATGCGTTCCGGACCACCGTGATATCCATCAGGCGAAGGAGCGGTGGCTCCCCGCCGCGCACCGTGCGGGCGAGCAGGATCATCCCGGCGCACGTGCCGTACACGGGCATGCCGGCGCGCGCCCGCTCGGGCACGGCCAGGTCCAGGCCATACTTGACCATCAGCTTGCCGATCGTCGTGGATTCGCCGCCGGGGATGATGAGGCCGTCCACGCGCTCGAGGTCCGCGGCGGTGCGGACCTCGAGCGGGTGCGCGCCGAGGGCGTCGAGCACCCGCCGGTGCTCGATCACGTCCCCCTGGAGAGCCAGGACGCCGACGTGCATGGCGGTGCGGCTACCAGCCCCGGGTCTGCAGCAGCTCCCCCTCGGCGAGCTTCCGGACGTCGAGCCCCTTCATCGGCTCCCCGATGCCCTCCGATACCCGCGCGATCACGTCCGGATCGTTGTAGTGCGTCGTCGCTTCGACGATCGCCCGGGCCCGCTTCGCCGGGTCCTTTGACTTGAAGATCCCCGACCCGACGAAGTTGCCATCCGCGCCGAGCTGCATCATGAGCGCCGCGTCCGCCGGCGTGGCGATCCCCCCGGCGGAGAAATTGACGACCGGCAGGCGGCCGAGCGTGCGGGTCTCCAGGACGAGCTCGTAGGGAGCGCCGAGCTCCTTGGCCACGGTCATCAGCTCCTCCTCGGGCGTGGCCTGGAGCTGGCGGATCCCGTCCATCACGGCGCGCATGTGCCGGACGGCTTCCACGACGTTGCCGGTGCCGGCTTCGCCCTTCGTCCGGATCATGGCCGCGCCCTCGCCGATCCGGCGCAGCGCCTCCCCCAGGTCACGGCAGCCGCACACGAAGGGGACCTTGAACAGGTGCTTGTTGATATGGTACCGCTCATCGGCCGGGGTGAGGACCTCGCTCTCGTCGATGAAGTCGATGCCGAGCGCCTCCAGCACCTGGGCCTCGACGAAGTGACCGATCCGCACCTTCGCCATCACCGGGATCGTGACGGCCTCCATGATCTCCTTGACCTTCAGGGGGTCCGCCATGCGCGCCACGCCGCCCTCCGCGCGAATGTCGGCGGGCACGCGCTCGAGCGCCATCACCGCGCACGCTCCGGCGTCCTCCGCGATCTTGGCCTGCTCCGCGGTCGTCACGTCCATGATGACGCCGCCCTTGAGCATCTGCGCCAGGCCCCTCTTGAGCTTCACCGTCCCGACGTCCGCCATCGGCCCGCCTCCCGTCCTTCGATGTCTCGCATCCCCGTGCTCAACGCGCGCGCCAGCGGCGCACCGGCCCTGCCCACGCGGCGCTCGTCATGCCTCGCCGCCGCCCCGGCCATCCAGCCCGAGCTGGGGGGCGACCTCCCGCAGCGCGTGGATCACCGTCTCGATGTGCGCATCCAGGGGCACGCCGAGTTCCTCCGCCCCGCGCACGATGTCCTCGCGCCGGACGCCTCGCGCGAACGCCTTGTCCTTCATCTTCTTCTTCACGGCCCCCACGTCCACGTCGGACAGCGAGCGCGAGGGTCTGACCAACGCCACGGCGATGACGAATCCGGCGAGCTCGTCCGCGGCGAACAGGGCCTTCTCCATCGGGGTCTCACGCGGCACCCCGCTGTAGTCGGCGTGGGACAGGATGGCGCGACAGAGCCGCTCGTCGAGCCCGCGGTCGCGGAGCAGCGCTGCGCCCACGAAGGGGTGGCCGGCCTCCCGCGACGGATGCTGCTCGTAATCGAGGTCGTGGAGCAGCCCCACGATCCCCCAGGTCTCCTCGTCCTCGCCGAACCTGCGGGCATACGCCCGCATCACCGCCTCGACGGCGATCATGTGCTTCAGCAGGTTGGGCGACGAGGTCTGCTCGGTGAGAATCGCCCAGGCCTGGTCCCGTGTCACGTGCTCATCCCCCGCGTCTTTGAAGAGGGCGGGACACGCCCACCGATCACGATAATGTTATCATCGCTCGGATAGTGTTCCTAGGTATGCTACTTGACCTGAGCTGCTAGTGCCGGTATCATTCGTATAACACCGGGCGGCGGTACTGTCAATATTAATATTAACACTATTCCATCGAGGGGTACGCCGCCAATGGGACAGCACGGGGGCGGATGTGGACATCCAGCTCAGGCGCGATGACGATACCCCGCTGTATCGCCAGCTTCACTCCACTATCGCAGCGCGCATCCGATCCGGAGACATTGCCACGGGAACGCGCCTGCCTTCTGTCAGGAGCCTTGCGAGGCACCTCGGGGTAAGCCTGATCACCGTTGCTCAGGCATACGACGCGCTCGCCGCCGAAGGCCTCGTGCACGCCGCGGTCGGCCGTGGCACTTTCGTCGGAGGCCCCGGAGGCGCTGCGCCCGCGGACGCCCACGCGGCGGATGGCCAAGGGCATTCCGCATCCACGGAGAGCGAGTGGCAGGCATCGATTCCCATTTACCTGCGCGCGCCACGGATCGCCGCGATGCACGCGATGCTGCGGCCGTGCCGGCGACCGGAGTTGATCTCGCTGGCGGGAGGCACCCCGGACCCGACGCTCTTTCCCGTGCGTGCGCTCGGCCGCCTCTGGCACAGGGCCATGGCGGTCGAGGATCCCAGGTTCCTCCAGTACGGCACGCCTCAGGGCGATCACAACCTCCGGGCGTGGATCGCGGCCTACTGCGCATCCATCGGGATCGCGGCTCGCCCGGAGGACGTCCTCATCACCTCCGGATCCCAGCAGGCGATCGATCTCGTCGCGCGCACGTTGGTTGGACCGGGGGACTACGTCCTGTTGGAGAGTCCTACGTTCCCGACGGCGCTCGACATCTTCGAAAGCCGCGGGGCCAAGCTCATTGGCATGCCAGTCGACACCTCGGGGGCGCGGACCGACGTGGCCGCCGCGCTGATCGACCGGTTCAGGCCGCGCCTCGTCTACACGATTCCCACAGCGCAGAACCCGACGGGATCGACGATGTCCGAGGAGAGACGGCGCCGCCTCGCGGTGCTTGCGAGGCAGCACAACGTGGTCGTGCTCGAGGACGATACCTGCAGCGAGTTCACCTACGACGGGGAGGCCCCCCAGGCGATCAAGGCCCACGACGCGGGTGGCCACGTCGTGTTCGTCAAAAGCTTCTCAAAGACTGTCATACCGGGCCTGCGCGTCGGGTGCATCGTGGCGCACGGCGCAATCATGGCGAGGCTCGTCGACGCGAAGTCGGTAGTCGACCGATTCACGTCACCGCTGATCCAGCGGGCGCTCTGGAGGTACCTGTCGTCTCCCCAGTACCCCAGGGATCTCGAGAAGGCTCGGGATACCTACAGGAGGAGACGCGACACGGCCATCAGGGCGCTCGGCGAGTGGATGCCCGCAGGGGTGACGTGGACTCATCCGGACGCCGGGTTCAACCTCTGGATCAGCCTGCCAGGTCAAATCACAGCCTCAGAGGCGTTCGAGGAGGGAATTCGCGAAGGCGTAGCATGCGGGCTCGGAGACCTCTTCCTGCCGCATACACCGCCTCCGGCCGGTCTCAGGATCTCGTTTGCTGACAAGCCGGAGGCCGTGCTCGTGGAGGGCATCCGCAGGCTGTCCCGAGGGCTCGCCAGGCTCATCGAGAGGGAGCCTGGCAGGGTCGACGAGCCGGAGTTCGTCACGAGCGTCTAGCATACGCCACGAATCGGCTCGGTGGCGCGAATCCTGCCGACCCACCTGGAGGCGGTCCGGGTGTAGTGAAGACTCGATCCAGTTTTCCTTGAAAACTGGGGGGTTTAACCTCTCAACTGCGGAAGTTGGGCTAGCGGAGCAGCAGGTCGACCAGCCGCTCGAGGTCCTCCTGGGAGTAGTAGTGGATCTGGATCGTCCCCTTCTTACCGCGCGGGACGATGCTGACGCTGGTGGCGTACCGCTCCCTGAGCTGCGAGGACAGGTCCGCGATCACAGCATCCGTAGTTACCGCCGCGCCTCGCCTGGATGGTGTTTCACGTGAAACACGGCGGAGCCTCGATTTCACGAGGTCCTCCGTCTGCCTCACGGATAGGCCTCGCGCCTCGACGAGTCTCCACACCTCGAGCAGAGCCGTGGGTCGGTCATGGAGCATGAGCAGGGCGCGTCCGTGCCCCTCCGACAACCGGCCATGACTTATCGCCGCCTGGACCTCACCAGGAAGCTCAAGGAGCCGCATCGTGTTCGCTACCGATGGCCGGCTTCCACCGACGACCTCGGCGATCTGGTCCTGCGTCATATGGAACTCGTCCGCGAGCCTGCGGTACGCGAGTGCGCGCTCGATCGGATTCAGGTCCTCGCGCCTGAGGTTCTCGATCAGGGCGAGCTCGAGCATTTCCCGGTCGCCGATCTCCCTAACGACCGCCGGGATCGTCGCCATTCCGGCGGCCTGAGCGGCGCGCCATCTCCGCTCGCCGGCGACGATCTCGTACGCTCCGGACGACGGCCTGACGATCACTGGCTGCAGCACTCCGTGCTGGCGCACCGACGCAACCAGCTCATCGAACTCAGGCCCGGCGATCTCGCGCCTCGGCTGGAACGGGTTGGGGGAGACCAGCGAGACGTCGATCTCGTTCACCGGCTGCGGCAGATCGTCGGTCTGTGCCCCCGGGATGAGGGCTCCCAATCCTCTTCCGAGACCCCGTCTAGCCATCTCCATCACCTCGTCCCTCCTGGCCTCTGGACGCCCGGACAGAGAGCTCCGCCCGACAGGAGTCGACCACGGGTCCGCTCCCACCGGCGCTGTCCGCACCACGTTCGACGGGCGCATCGCCTGCCACGTCCGAGTCAGCGGAGTGGCCGCGATCGTCCCCCACATCCGCCCGGGTCGCCTCCGCATGGTTGTGGCGCCCATCGACCACGGGCATCCCGATCCGGGCGAGCAACTCGCTCGCGAGGCCCCGGTAGGCCGCCGCGCCGCGAGACGACGGTGCGTAGGACAGCGCGGTCATCCCATAGCTGGGCGCCTCAGCGAGTCGCACGCTGCGCGGCACCTCCGTGGCGAAGACCAGATCGGCGAAGTGCCTGCGGACCTCGTCCGCGACCTGGTCCGAGAGCTTGGTCCGTGGGTCCACCATGGTCAGCACCACCCCGGCGACGCTCAGGACGGGATTCAGGTGCCGCCGGACCAGCGCAATCGTATCCATGAGCTGCGTGAGCCCCTCGAGCGCGTAGAACTCGCACTGCACCGGGATCACACAGGCCTGCACCGCGGTCAGCGCGTTGATTGTGAGCAGGCCGAGGGACGGAGGACAATCGACGAGGATGAGATCGTAGCGGCCCTCGACAGGCCGGAGCGCGGCTCTCAATTTGGTCTCACGGGCGATCTGGGAAACCAGCTCCACCTCGGCACCGGCGAGCCGGAGATCGGACGGGACGATCTCGAGCCGCTCGGTCCCGGTCGGCCGGATCGCCCGCTCCATCGGCTCCCCGCCGACGAGCGCGTGGTAGGTGGTGAGCGCAAGGCTGGACTTGGAGATGCCGACCCCGCTCGTGGCGTTGCCCTGCGGATCCATGTCGACGAGCAGGACGGAGTGCCCGAGGGCGGCCAGCGCGGCGCCGAGGTTGACGGCGGTCGTGGACTTGCCCACGCCGCCCTTCTGGTTGACGATTGCGAACGTGCGCGCCGTGAGCTGCGACTTCCTTTCCGCGTCGAAGTGCGTGATCCAGGGAGACGCCTGCTGTGGCTGCCTCGTGCGCACCCGCACGGGCCACGCGCAATCGCAGTGCAGTTCCTCGCCTCCACGGGAAATCCTGCAACGCCGCAGCCGGAGACGTGCTCGTGTGCGGCGCATTGTGAGCACCGCATCCAATAGATTAGATATTTCGTAGGATACAATTTTACAAGTATAGTCAGATGAAAATCAGAACAGCGTAGCACATCCGGCGGTTGCCGGGCGACACAGGGCGCGGTGCCCGCCGGACGGGGCCTCTGGCCCTGCTGCAGGCGAGCCGACGCGCAGGCCCCGTGGAGGGACCCGGGCGCTACAACGGCCGGCGTTGCGGGACGCCGGGCCGCCGCGGGTACCCGGGGGGCGTGGGCGCGACTTTCCGGACAAGGACCACGGCGGAGGCCTGCGGCCATGCGAGCGGGTGCACCTCCGCCTCGCCGCCGAGCAGGCGGAGAGCCGCCGCCGCGGCCGCCGTCTCGTCGGCCGCGGCGGTGCCCTTGGGGAGCGCGGCGACGCCTCCGACACGGAGCAGTGGCAGCACGTACTCGACGAGCACGCGCAACGGTGCGACCGCCCGCGCAGTGGCCGCGTCATAGCGCTCGCGGTGCTCCGGTGAGCGGCCGAGGCCCTCGGCGCGGGCGCTCAGGACGGCCGCGTTCGTGAGCCGCAGCTCGCGCACCACGATCTCGAGGAAGCCCGCCTTCTTCCTCGAGGCCTCGACGAGCACGACACGGAGGCGCGGCCGCAGTACCGCCACGGGCACCCCCGGCACGCCGGCGCCGCTGCCGACGTCGACGGCCGCGCCCTCCTCCGGGATGTACCGGAGGACCGCCAGCGCGGGCAGGACCAGCCCCTCGGCCGCCTCCCGCGCGGTGCGCGCGGCCGTCAGCCGGAGCCGTGGGTTCCAGGCGGCGATGAGCGCCGCGTGGTGGGCGAGGCGAGCGGCCTGCTCGGCAGAGAGGGACAGCCCGAGCACCGCGGCCCCGGACTCAAGACGGCTCCCCAGAGGCGCATCCCGGAAGCCCACTCCATCGGAGGACGGCCCCACCCACTCGCCCGGGCGATGCGAATCCGCCGGCCGGCTAGCCGGGCGGCCCGGCCCCCGCCTGCGAGTCCGCGTCATCCTCGGGCTCGTGCCTGGGGCGCCCGCCACCCCGCGAGGACGGGCCCGCGCCCGCCGGACGCGACGGACGAGCGCGGGGCGAGATCACGACGTGCCGCCCCTCGTTCTCGCCCTCGCTGTGGGTCGTCACTCCGGGATCCTGGGCGAGGGCCATGTGGATGACGCGCCGCTCCGCGGCAGACATCGGCTCCAGGGCCACGGGCCTTCCAGAGCGGCGAACCCGAGAGGCGGTCCGGCGCGCCAGCGCCTGCAGGGCCAGGTATCGGCGCTCCCGGTAGCGCTCCGCGTCCACGACCACGGGGACCCGCCGGCCCATCCGGCGCGCCGTCATCAGGTTCACGAGCAGCTCGAGAGCCTCCAGCGTCTGGCCGTGGCGGCCGATCAGCGGGGCGAGCTGGCCGCCGCTGATCGATACCAGGACGGCGCCGGCGTCCTCTCGCGCCTGGACCTCCCCGTGAAAGCCCATCGCCTCGATCAGGGCAGACGTGATACTCCGAGCCGCGGCCACGGCATCGTCCCCCACAGGCTGTGGGGGTGCACCAGCCGGGGAGGGCTCCGCCGAGGTTTCCTCTTCGCCCTCCTCCGAGAGGAGCGTCAGGCGGACCCGGGCGACACGCGCCCCGATCCCCAGGACGCCGCGGCTACCCTCGTCGAGCACCATGAGGTCGACGTCCTCGCGCTTGGCGCCCAGGATCCGCAGGGCGTCGCGAATGGCCTCCTCGACGGTCCGGCCGGAGCCTTCCGCCGATCTCACGCGCGCTTCGCTCCCCTCTTGCCCGGCGGCAGCGTGGCCGGCCGGGACCCGCGGGCCGCGGGCGCCGGCGCCCGCGGCCCGCCCGTCGACGGCGTCTGCTGGGACTTCGGCGGCGCGCTGGCCATCGGGTGCGGGCGGCCGACCACGAGGAAGTACTCCCCGATGTACGCTACGGTCGAGACGATCCAGTAGATCGAGAGCCCGATCGGGTACAGCGTCGCGAAGTAACCGATCATGATCGGCATGAACACGAACATCCGCGCCTGCTGGGGATCCGTGACGCTCATCTTCTGCTGCCACCATGTCGAGGCGGCAACCAGCAGCGGGATGAGGAAGACGACCAGCAGCTCCGGGTGGGCGGGGACCTGCGCGTACAGGTCTTTGGGGATCGCGTCGAGGCGGAGCCACACGACCCCGAACATCGTCGCGTTGCCGAAGAGGCCCTTCGTATACAGCAGCCGGAACAGCGCCCACAGCACGGGGAGCTGGATGAGCATCGGGAGGCACCCCATCATCGGGTTCACGTTGTGAGCCCGGTAGAGCGCCATCATCTCCTGGTTCAGTGTCCTGGGGTCGTCCTTGTACTTTCGCTTGAGCGCCTCCATATGGGGCGCGAGGACCTGCATCGCCTTCATCGAGCGCAACTGCACGCGGGTCAGCGGGTGCAGGATGGCCTTGATGACGAGCGTCATCAGCACGACCGCGAGGGCGTAGTCGTGCGTGAACCCATAAAAAAACGTCAGCAGATTGTGCAGCGCATCGACGATCGGTTGGAGCACTACCGGGCCTCCTCGCCTCCGGGCTCAGGGCACCGGATCATATCCCCCAGCGTGGAGCGGGTGGCAGCGGAGGAGTCGCCGGACGGCCAGCCACCCCCCACGTACCACCCCGTGCCGCGAGATCGCCTGCGCGGCGTACTCGGAGCAGGAGGGGTAGAACCGGCACGTGGGCGGAATATAGGGCGAGATCCACCGCTGGTACGCGCGCAGGAACGCCACGCCGCCGCCGCGCCCTATCTGCCCGGCCGCCGTCCCCAGGCGTGCCAGGAGCGCGGCCGCCCCGCCGGCGCGCCGGCCAGGCCCCAGGGCCGGGCTAGCGACCGGCGATGGCGCGGCGCCCTGCGGCGCTAACGGCCGTCCCCGCACAGCACGCGGCCCGCCGCGCACATGGATTCCACCTCGGCGACGAGCTCCGCGAACGGAGCCGTCACCGCCTGCGCCCGTGCCACCACGACGATATCCCCGTGGGGGCACAGGCGACCCTCCAGCCTCCTCAGCGCCTCGCGCAGACGGCGGCGCGCCCGGTTTCTCGGCACGGCTCCTCCGATCCTCCGGCCGGCCGTCACGCCGATGCGGCGAGGCTCGGGGGTGGGCCGAACGTAGAGCACGAGGCTCTCCCCGGCATAGCGACGCCCTTCCCTGTACACCCGGGAAAACTCCGCGCGCGTGGAGAGCCGGGCGCCCCGGCGTCCCGCTCTCATCCGAAAGACGCCCGAGCGGAGCAGTCTACGAAGGAACGAGGCGCCGGCGCCCCCGAAGCCGCCTCCGGCGCAGCACGTTCCGACCCCCGGGGGTGCGCATCCGCGCCCGAAAACCATGCGTCTTGCTCCGGTGCCGGCGCCTCGGCTGAAACGTTCGCTTCACCGGTGGACCCTCCTCCTGCGCCTGGTCGGCGCGCCCCCCGGGCGATGGGCCGCCGGCGCCGTGGTCCACTATAGCATAGCGTCTCCGGCGCGTTCAACGCGGGCCCGAACCGCGCGGCTCGACGCCACGGGCACCATGGGCGGAGCCTCGCCTCGCAGGGCTCCTCGGGGCGCGGGCTCGGCCGATTCCCGTGCCGGCCTCCAAGCGTTCCAGCGATCTGTGGACAACCTGAAGATACCGTGCCTGCTTATCCACATTTTCGGCCGTGCCGGGGCTGGCGCGCGTACCTGCCGTCCTCGGAGTCGCGGTCCCCTGCGGGTTCGTGGCGAGATATGGCAGGAGTCGTTCGAGGTTATCCACAATCTTTTCCACAGCTGTGGATAACCTGGCGCCCGCCCTCGATGCAGGCCGCGGCGGCGCGGGCGACGTTTTGTGCGGGCCCGGACGCGCGATGACCGCACCACCCGCTGGCCCCTTTCCCTCGCGGGTGGTTGCCCGCCGGCACGTCAACGGCACGCGAAAGAAGTCCACGCGCGGCAGGTGGAATGGAAGGAGGGCCCAGAGGTGCGGCCAATTACGATGGACGCGTGCAGGGGGATCCCATAATGCAGGACTTCTTCGCGCGGCTCGCCTCCCAACGCCAGGGTGAGCCGGAGGAGTCGCCGAGGGCGCCCGAAGTACGCATGGCCGTCTACGATTCGCCGCTCGCGCCGCCCCAGGTGGTGTCGCTGTCCTCGGAAGACTTCGATCAGCTCGTTGGGGAGCTGGCGGCGCGCACGCACGGCTACGCCCGGGAGCGCGGCGGGCGTATTCCCTTCGTCGTGATCAAGGAGATCGTGGAGAACCTGATCCACGCATACTTCCAGGACGCCGTCATCACGATCATGGACGACGGCAACACGATCCGCATCTCGGATCAGGGCCCGGGCATCCGCGACAAGGAACGTGCGTTCCTCCCAGGCTTCACGACCGCCACCCGAGAGATGCGGCGGTTCATCAAGGGCGTCGGCTCGGGCCTGCCGGTCGCCCGGGAGCAACTGGCGTTCCTCGGCGGGGCGATCTCGATCGAGGACAACCTCGAGCGCGGGACCGTCGTCACGCTGCACGTCGGCCCGACCAGGCCGCCGGTCGCTCCCGCCGCCCCGCCGTCCCCCCGCGCCGAGCCCGAGCCCGATGCGGCAGCCGCCCGGGCGCGCCTGACCGAGCGCCAGCGCAAGGTTCTGCTGCTGATCGCCGAGCTCGGGTCGGCCGGCCCGTCGACGATCGCGAAGGAGCTCGGCATCAGCCAGAGCACCGCGTTTCGGGAACTCGCGGCCCTCCAGCGGATGCATCTGCTCGCCCCGCGCGGGCCGGGCAAGCGCACCCTGACCGAGGAGGGCATCGCGTACATGGACAGCGTGTTCAAGCCCTGATGCCCCGCCGCGACGCGGCGGGCCGACGTGGAGGATGCCCCGATGGATCCACAGAGTGCGGCTCCCGGCCAGGTCTGGCATGAGGCGCTCACCCGGATCGAGAGCCAACTCAGCAAGCCCAGCTTCGAGGCGTTCCTGAAGGCGATGCGCCCCCTCACGCTCGAGGGCGACGTGTTCGTGTTCTCCGTCCCGAGCGTCTTTGCGAAGGAGTGGCTCGAAGGCCGCTATCGCGGCCTCATCGCGGAGACGCTGCGGGAGGTCCTCACCCGGGGCGTCGACGTGCGTTTCGTCGTGGCGGACGGCGAACCGGCCCCGGCAGCCGCGACCCGCGACCGCGGCGCGCCCCGGGACGCGCCCGGCGCGCGGGGCCCCGCGCACGAGGCCGCCGGGCTGACGGGCCGGTACACCTTCGACACGTTCATCGTGGGCAGCGGAAACCGCTTCGCCCACGCCGCGGCCCACGCCGTCGCCGAATCGCCGGGGCGCGCGTACAACCCGCTGTTCATCTACGGCGGGGTGGGCCTCGGGAAGACGCACCTGCTCCACGCGATCGGCCACCACGTCCTCACGCGCAAGCAGCTCGCCCGGGTCACCTACGTGTCGTCGGAGCGGTTCACGAACGAGCTCATCAACGCGATCCGGGACGACAAGATGGTCGAGTTCCGGAACAAATACCGCAACGTCGACGTGCTGCTGATCGACGACATCCAGTTCCTGGCCGGAAAGGAACGCACGCAGGAGGAGTTCTTCCACACCTTCAACACGCTCTACGAGTCCAGCCGCCAGCTCATCATCAGCAGCGACAAGCCCCCCCGCGAGATCCCCACGCTCGAGGACCGCCTACGCTCGCGGTTCGAGTGGGGCCTCATCGCCGACATCCAGCCGCCGGACTACGAGACGCGTATTGCGATCCTGCGCAAGAAGGCCGAGATGGACGCGATCGCCCTCCCGGACGAGGTGGCGCAGTACATCGCCCAGCGGATCTCGTCCAACATCCGAGAGCTGGAGGGGGCGCTCAGCCGCCTGCGCGCTCACGCGGAGATGACGCGATCGCCGATCTCGGTGGAGCTGACCGTGGAGGTGCTCAAGGAGCTGCTCCCGCAGGCCCGCATCCGCCCGGTCACGATCGCCGCGATCCAGCGGGCCGTGGCGGAGTTCTTTGGGATCCGCGTCGACGAGATGAAGGCCAAGCGGCGAACCAAGGGGGTCGCCTTCCCCCGCCAGGTCGCGATGTACCTGGCCCGCGAGCTGACGGACGCGTCCCTGCCCCGCATCGGCGAGGAGTTCGGGGGCCGCGACCACACGACCGTCATGCACGCCTGCGAGCGGGTCAAAGGCGCGCTCGCGCAGGACGCCCACCTCGCCGCCGGCATCAAGAGCCTTGTGGACAGCTTCCGGACAGAGCGCCCGGTGAAGGGGGACAGGTAGGGGAGAGCGGCCGGCCCCGGCAGGGAGCCTCGCGCCTTCCGGTGGACCGCCTGCATAACCCCCGGACGTCGACCCAGGGGTTATCCACAGGCGCGGCGCCGGCCCTGACAGCCTCCTGGGAGGGATATTCACACAATCCACAGGTTCTACTACGGCTTTGACGAATATTATGGTATAAAAGCGTACCAGGAGTGCCGGCATGCGCATCCACTGCGTGCAGCACCAGCTACTGCGGGGAGTTCAAACCGTCGCCCGGGCGATCTCGCCCCGAGCAAGCATGCCGATCCTGGGCAATGTCCTGCTGGAGGCCTCGGAAGACCGCGTAAAACTCGCCGCGACGGACCTGGAGCTTGGAATCGAGTCCTACGTGGAGGCCACGGTCGCTGAGGACGGCGCAGTCACGCTCCCGGCGCGGATTCTGACCGATATCGTGTCCAACCTGCCGGAAGGGGACGTCGAGATACGCGTGCCGGAGGGAGAGTCCAGGGCGACGATCACCTGCGAGAAGGTGAGGTTCGAGGTCCTCGGGTTGCCGGCGGCTGACTTTCCGGTCCTGCCGTCGTCAGACGGCGACGTCCTCGTACGGCTCGACGCAGGGCTCCTCCGGACGATGATCCGCCAGACGAGCTTCGCGGTCTCCACGGACGAGACGCGTCCGTTCCTCACCGGGGTGTACCTGGTCCTGGAGGGAGAGACCGGGCAGCTCGTCGCCACCGACGGGGGCCGGCTGGCGCTGCGGCGGGCCAAGATCCCCAGCCCCGAGGGGGGCAAGATCACGGCGATCGTCCCCGGGAAGACGATGAGCGAGCTCGTCCGCGCGCTCGGCGGCGTGGAGGGGGAGGTGACGATCGCGTCTCACGAGAATCAGGTGCTGTTCGCGCTGCCGGGGATGCGCTTCATCTCCCGCCTGATCGCCGGGCAGTTTCCGAACTACGAACAGGTCATTCCCAAGGAGTACAAGCAGCGGATCCGGGTCGGCACGGAGCGGCTGCTCCGCGCCGTGCGCCGGGCCAGCATCACCGCCCGGGATTCCGCGAACGTCGTCCGGCTGAGCGCGTCGGACGGCACGCTGACGATCACGTCGAATACCCCGGACGTGGGCACGGCGGAGGAGCAGGTCGGCGTGGAGGTCGAGGGCGACGCCGTGCCGGTGGCCTTCAACGCGAAGTTCCTGATGGACGCGCTGGGCAACATCGATGCGGCGGAGGTCTTCTTCGACCTCACGGGCCCGCTCAGCCCCGGCGCGCTGCGTCCGGTGGAGCACCCGGACTATGTCTACGTCCTCGCGCCGGTCCGCGTCTACGGGTAGCACCGGCCGCCGGCCGGTCCCGGTGGCGGTTTCGACGCCGGAGATCTCGCTCGGTGACTTCCTCAAGTGGGCCGGCATCGCGGCCACGGGCGGGCACGCCAAGCTGCTCGTGCAGGGCGGGCGCGTGCTCGTGAACGGTGCGGTCGAGCGCCGGCGAGGCCGGCCGCTGCGGGCCGGCGACCGGGTCGAGCACGGCGGGCGGGAGTACCGCGTTGTGGCTGGCTGAGCTTCGCCTGCGCGACTTCCGCAACTACGCGACCTTGGACGTCGCGCTCGGGGACGGTGTGACGCTGATCGAGGGGCCCAACGCGCAGGGGAAGAGCAACCTGCTCGAGAGCGTCTACACGGTCGCACTCGGCCGAAGCCCGCGCGTGAACGCGGACGCCGAGGTCGTGCGGTTTGGCCAGGACCGCGCCTACGTGCGGGCGGCTGTACGTGGCGCGCGGCCGCAGCTGCTCGAGATCGCGATCGACCGCGCAAGCGGCGAGAAGCGGATGCGGGTCAACGGCGTCGCCGTGCAGCGGGGTCAGCTGCTCGGGAGGCTCGCCGTCGTGCTGGCGGGGCCGGCGGACGACGAGGTCATCCGCGGGGCACCGGCGTCCCGCCGCCGCGTCCTGGACGCGGCGCTGAGCCAGGTCAGCCCCTCGTACTACTTCACGCTCACGCGCTACCTGCGCGTGGTCCGCCAGCGCAACCACCTCCTGCGGCGTGCGGCCCCTGGGCCCGCCCTGGCGCCGTGGGACGATCAACTGGTGGAGCTGGGGGCGGCGCTCGTCGAGCGGAGGCGGCGGTTCGTGGAGGCGCTCGCGCGCCCGGCGCGCGAGCGGCATGCGCGGATCTCGGGCGGCGACGAGGTGATGGACGTCGCGTACCTATGCTCGGCCGGCGAGGGGGGCGAGCGGGAGGCGATCGGACGGGCGCTCGCGGCGCGGCGGGCGGAGGAGCTGCGGCGGGGCGCGAGCCTGGTCGGTCCGCACCGGGATGACCTGCGTCTCAGCGTCAACGGCGCCGACCTCCGGGCGTTCGGATCGCGCGGCCAGCAGCACACCGCCGCGCTGAGCCTGCGGCTCGCCGAGGCGGAGCTGCTGCGGGAAGAGCTGGGGGAGTGGCCGGTCCTGCTCCTGGACGACGTGATGGCCGACCTCGACCCGTCCCGGCAGGCGCTGCTGCTGCGCGAGATCGCAGGACCGCAGGTCTTGCTCACCCATACCGGCCGGCCGGCGGGAAGCGCCAGGATGCGGGTGCTCTCCATCCGTGCCGGCGCCCTGCTCGAGGACCTGGGTGCACGTCCTTAGGGAGCTGCTGGGCGACGCGCTCGCGGCGCTCCTGGGGCCGCGGCGCGCCCGCCAGGGGGCCGTGCTGAGCGCATGGCCGGAAGTAGTCGGGGAGGCGCGCGCGCGCCACGCGAGGCCGCTCGGCGTGCGGGGCGGCACGCTCGTGGTGGCGACCGACCTCCCGGCGGTCCTCTACGAGCTGGGCCTGCGCCGGGCGTCCCTGGTCGAGGCGCTCAACCAGAGGGCGGGGTGCCGTGCGATCGACGAGATTCAGCTCGTCATGCAGCCGCTGGGACTGGGCGGTAGCGGCGGAGGGCAGTTCGATACGAAAGGAGGTTCGTAGTTAGTGTACGTGCACCTCGGGGGCGAGGTCGTCGTCCCGATTCAGGAGATCGTCGGCATCTTCGATGCCAGGATGATCGTCGGAAACGGCGATAACGAGCGCTTTCTAGAGATAGCACGAGCGGGCGGCAGATTGCGCTCAGACGTGCCATCAAGCGACCTGAAATCTATCGTTGTGACGGCCGGAGGGGTCTACGCGTCTCCCATATCGTCGATGACGCTCGTCAGGCGTGTCACGAACGTACAGTGGGGACTCAGCAGCGCCCAGGGGTAGCCTCCAGCGAGGCGGGTCCGCCCGCAATTGACCGCACCGTCAATTTCTGGTAATGTTTATTGTAGGAAGATGTGCGGGGCGTGGCGTCAGCCATGCCTTCTTTATGGTGCCGTAGCCGCCAGTCCCGGAGGTCAGACGCCGCCGATGGCGATGGATCATACCGCATACGACGCCCAGCAGATCCAGGTCCTGGAGGGTCTCGAGGGGGTCCGCCGGCGCCCCGGCATGTACGTGGGGAGCACCGGGAGCCGGGGCCTCCACCATCTCGTGTTCGAGGTGGTGGACAACAGCGTCGACGAGGCCCTGGCCGGACACTGCCGGCGGATCGACGTCACCATCCACAAGGACAACTCCGTCACCGTGGCCGACGACGGGCGGGGAATCCCGGTCGACGACGTGCCGCGGGTCGGGAAGCCCGGGGTCGAAGTGGTCATGACGATGCTGCACGCCGGCGGGAAGTTCGGCGGCGGCGGCTACAAGATCTCGGGAGGCCTCCACGGCGTCGGCGTCTCGGTCGTGAACGCGCTCTCGGAGTGGCTCGAGGTGGAGGTGCACCGGGACGGAAAGCGCCATGCCCAGCGCTTCGAGCGGGGACGCCGGGTGACGCCGCTGCGCGTGGTGGGCAAGAGCGCTCGGACGGGCACGACCGTGACGTTCAAGCCCGACCCCGAGATCTTCGTGGAGACGGACTACGACAGCACGATCCTCGCCGGGCGCCTCGATGAGCTCGCCTACCTCAACGCGGGCCTGGTGCTGACGCTGACGGACGAGCGGTCTGGCGAGAGACGGGAGTTCACGCACAAGGGCGGTATCGTCGAGCTCGTGCGGTCGCTCAACAAGAACAAGGGCGCGTTGGGCGATGCGATCACGATCCACCGCGTGCGCGACGGCGTGGAGGTCGACGCGGCGATCCAGTACAACACCAGCTATCTCGAGCACGTCTTCACGTACGTCAACACGATCAACACGGTCGAGGGCGGAACGCACCTGGTGGGGTTCCGCTCTGCCCTCACGCGCACGATCAACGACTACGCGCGCCGTCAGGGCCTGCTCAAGAACGGGGACGTGAGCCTGCAGGGAGAGGACGTCCGCGAGGGCCTCACGGCCGTCCTCTCGATCAAGCTGCCCGAGCCCCAGTTCGAAGGCCAGACCAAAACGAAGCTCGGCAACCCGGAGGTCAAGGGGCTCGTCGAGTCGGTTGTCGGCGAGGAGCTGGCCGAGTACTGCGAGACGCACCCGACCGAGGCCCGCAAGATCGTCGCCAAGGCGGTCCAGGCTGCGCGGGCCCGCGAGGCGGCCCGCCAGGCGCGCGAGCTGGTCCGCCGGAAGAACGCGCTCGACGTCAGCACGCTCCCCGGCAAGCTCGCCGACTGCGCCGAGAAGGACCCGACCAAGTGCGAGATCTTCGTCGTCGAGGGCGAGTCGGCCGGCGGGAGCGCCAAGGCGGGTCGGGACCGGCAGTTCCAGGCGATCCTGCCGATCCAGGGCAAGATCCTCAACGTCGAGAAGGCGCGGGTCGACAAGATGCTGAGCCACGAGGAGATCCGCGCGCTCATCACGGCGCTCGGCACCGGCATCGACAAGGAGTTCAACTTCGAACGTCGTCGGTACGATCGCGTGATCCTCATGGCCGACGCCGACGTGGACGGCGCACACATCCGGACGCTCCTGCTGACGTTCCTCTACCGCTACATGCCCGGGCTGATCGAGCGCGGCAAGGTCTTCATCGCTCAACCGCCTCTGTACCTCATCCGCGCCGGCAAGAAGAACTACTACGCATACTCGGACGTTGAGCGCGACGAGATCACCGCCGACCTGACGAAGCAGAACGTCCCGTACGAGATCCAGCGGTACAAGGGCCTCGCGGAGATGAACCCCGAGCAGCTCTGGGAGACGACGATGAACCCGGCGACGCGGACGCTGCTGCAGGTGGAGCTGGACGGCGGCGAGCTCGACGGCGCCGGCGAGCTCGACCAGCTGTTCAAGACGTTGATGGGCGACGACGTCGAGCCGCGGCGGCAGTTCATCCAGAAGTACGCGAAGGAAGTCCGCAATCTGGACATCTAGCACAAGAGGGCAAGGGTTCCGTGCCGGGGACGGTGGGGCGTGGGGTCTGTCCTTCGCTTTCCCGTCGAGGTGGTGATTTGCCACGGCACTTCTGCGTGTCCCATCGCACCTTGACGACGTGAGGCGTTAGAGATGGCGACCGAAGAGAAGATTATCGGACAGCCGATCGACCGGGAGATGCGGACGTCGTACCTGGACTACGCGATGTCCGTTATCGTCAGCCGTGCCCTGCCCGACGTCCGCGACGGGCTGAAGCCCGTGCAGCGTCGGATCCTGTACGGCGCATCCGAGATGGGGCTCGGGCCGGACCGGCCCTACAAGAAGTGCGCCCGCCTGGTTGGCGATGTCATGGGCCGGTACCATCCGCACGGCGACGTCCCCGTGTACGAGGCGCTCGTCCGGATGGCGCAGGACTTCAGCTTCCGGTACCCCCTCATCGACGGACAGGGCAACTTCGGCAGCGTCGACGGCGACCCGCCCGGGGCGATGCGCTACACGGAGGCGCGTCTCTCGCGGATGGCGATGGAGCTGCTCGCGGATCTCGATAAAGAGACGGTCGCGTTCGCCCCTAACTTCGATCAGACGCTCAAGGAACCGGTCGTGCTGCCGAGCCGGGTGCCCAACCTCCTGATGAACGGCGCCGCCGGGATCGCGGTCGGGATGGCGACCAATATCCCGCCGCACAACCTCGGCGAGCTGGTGGACGCGCTCGAGGCGCTCATCGACGACCCGGACCTCGCGCCCGAGGAGCTGCTCAAGCTCGTCAAGGGCCCAGACTTCCCGACCGGCGGGCTGATCCTCGGCCGGGACGGCATCCGGGCGGCCTACCTGGAGGGGCGCGGGAGCATCACCGTGCGCGCGCGGACCGCGTTCGAGGAGCTCCGCGGCGGGCGGATGGCGATCATCGTCACCGAGCTGCCGTACATGGTGAACAAGGCCGCGCTGATCGAGCGGATCGCCGAGCTGGTCCGCGAGAAGAAACTCGATGGCATCTCCGATCTGCGCGACGAGAGCGACCGCCAGGGGATGCGGATCGTGATCGAGCTGCGGCGCGACGTCAACCCCCAGATCGTCCAGAACCAGCTCTTCAAGCACACGCAGATGCAGACGACGTTCGGAGCGATCATGCTGGCGCTTGTGGACGGCGTCCCGCGGGTGCTGACCCTCAAGCAGATGCTCACCCACTACATCGCGCACCGCCGGACGGTCGTCACCCGCAGGACGGAGTTCGAGCTGCGGAAGGCCCGGGCGCGGGCGCACATCCTGGAAGGCCTGAAGACCGCGGTCAAGTTCCTCGACGAGGTCATCGCGCTGATCCGCAGGGCGAAGGATGTCCCGGCCGCGCGGGCCGGCCTCGTGAGCAGGTTCAAGTTGAGCGAGGCCCAGGCCGATGCGATCCTCGAGATGCGGCTGCAGCGGCTCACCCAGCTCGAGCGCGAGAAGCTCGATCAGGAGTACAAGGAGCTGATCAAGGCGATCGCCTACTACGAGGACGTGCTGCGCGACGAGCGCAAGGTGCTCGGCATCGTGAAGACCGAGCTGGCCGACGTCAAGGCCCGGTTCGGCGACGCGCGCCGCACCCGCATCACCGGCAAGGACGTCGAGCTCGAGGAGGAGGACCTCATCCCCGACGCCGACGTCGTCATCACCCTGACGCACAACGGCTACATCAAGCGACTCCCGCTCGATACCTACCGGCGGCAGAGCCGGGGCGGCCGGGGCGTCATGGGCATGGAGACCAAGGAAGAAGACTACGTCGAGCACGTCTGCGTGACCACCAACCACGCGTTCCTGCTCTTCTTCACGAACCGGGGGAAGGTGTACCGGATGAAGGCCTACGAAGTTCCCGAGGCGGGGAGGACCGCCAAGGGCACGGCCCTCGTCAACCTGCTCACCGTGGCATCCGGCGAGCGGGTCAACGCGATCATCCCCATCCGCTCCTTCGAGGACGCGGGATACCTCTTCTTCGCCACCGCGCGCGGGTGCGTCAAGAAGACGGGCCTCATGGAGTTCCTCAACGCCAAGCGGGCGGGGATCACGGCGATCACCCTGGACAAGGACGATGAGCTGATCGGCGTGCGCCTCACGGACGGCAAGCAGGAGATCCTCCTGGCGTCGCGCCGGGGCCAGGCGATCCGGTTCAAGGAGGGCGGCGTGCGGGAGATGGGGCGCGCCGCCCACGGCGTGCTGGGCATGCGTCTCCGCAAGGACGACATCGTGGTCGGGATGGCGCAGAGCGGCGAGGGGCGAGATCTCCTCACCGTGACCGAGCTCGGGTTCGGCAAGCGTACTCCGCTCACCCAGTACCGCCTGCAGCGCCGGGCCGGGTCGGGCGTCAAGAGCGTCCGGCTCACGCCGAAGACGGGCACCGTCGCGGCGGTCCGCGCGGTCAACGACGAGGACGAAGTCCTGGTCATCACCGCACGCGGGATCGTAAGCCGCCTGTCGGTCAAGGAGATTTCCCGGCAGAGCCGCGCCGCGCAGGGCGTTCGGCTCAAGCGGCTCGACGACGGCGACCGGGTCTCGGCGATAGCGCCGATCGCGGCGCGGGTGGAGCCCGCAGAGGCAGGTTGATGCCCGGGTTCAGCGATCGCCCGCGACCCGGGGCCGCGCGCCGCGCGCGGCGGCCCGCATGATCGATGCGGCCCTGCTCCTGCTCCGGGCGTGGCTGGGGATCACCTTCGTGCTGCACGGCGGCCAGAAGCTCTTCGGGTGGTTTGGCGGCGGGATCCCCAGGACCTCGCGTTACCTCGAGGATCTGGGGATCCGGCCCGGTCGATTCTGGGCGGTGCTCGCCGGCCTCGGGGAGTTCGGCGGCGGCATCCTCGTGGGCCTCGGGTTCCTGACGCCGCTCGGCGCACTGGCGATCATCATCACGATGATCGTCGCGATCGCGGCCGCCGCCGGCCGGCACGGCTTCTGGATCGAGCACGGCGGGTACGAGTACAATCTGCTCATCATCGTCGTGGCCCTCGCGATCATGCTCTCCGGGCCGGGTGCGTACGCGCTGGACCGGGCGCTGCGCGTGCTCGGCCAGTAGCGGCGCCTGTCGCGCGCAACATCGGTCTCGCGGCGCGCCGCCGGCACCAGCCCGAGACGCAGAGAGGCAGGGCGGCGTCCTGCGGGCAGCAGGGAGGACGCCTCCCGTGTGGCGAAGAGAGAGGGAGCAGGTGGGGCGTGGCGGCCACACGGGAGGCGCAGCGCAGATGGACGCCGGGGTGAAGGGCATCGCGGATCATCTCGAGGAAGTGTGGTCGTCTCTGCTGGACGAGGTGGCGTCCGTCGACGACCGGCTGTTCCAGTGGCGCCCGGGGCCGCAGTTCAACTCGATCGCGATCCTGCTGCGCCATCTTGCCGGCAGCCAGCGGTGGTGGATCGGGGAGGCGATCGGCGGGGTGCCGAGCCACCGCGTGCGCGAGACGGAGTTCGCGCACGATGAGCCACCGCGCGCCGAGGTGCTGAAGGCCGTGGAGGACGCGCGGGCGCTGGCGCGGCGGGTGCTCGCGGATCTCACGATACAGGACCTGCAAGCCGAGACCGCCGTCGCCGTGACTCGGGGCCGCCCGGAGAGGCGTCCCTCGAAGCTGTGGGCGCTGCTCCATTACCTGGAGCACCTCGGGTACCACCGCGGTCAGATCCTCCTGCTCCGGAACCTCGGGCGGGCGGCGCTCTCCGGCGCACCCGCGCCTGGCGCGGGTGCGCCCGCCCGGTAGTCGCGGCGTCGTCTGCGATGCGCTGGGAACTCTGCCGCGAGACCCACACCCGTCTCCAACGGATCGTCAGCGCACTCGGCTTCGCGCACATCGATCCCGCCCGCGTCTTCTGCGTGCGCGGGTACGGCTCGACGTCCGAGGCGTGGGCCCGCATCTGGGGCCTCCCGGCGCTGTGGCAGCAGGTGCTGGGCATCGGCCCCGCGTACGTCGTGGAGATCATCGAACCGGAGTTTAGCCGGCTTCCCCCGGACGAGCAGGATCGGATCTTGATCCACGAGCTCCTGCACATCCCCCGCACGTTCAGCGGCGCAATCCGCCCGCACCGGACGCCGACGTTCCGCATCAACCGGAGAACGGTGGAGCACTACTATCAGCGCTACCTCGCCGCCGCCGCAGGGCACGGCGTCGCGGAGGTGCCGCCGGCGAGCCGCGCGCGTGCGGATGGCCAGGGCGCCGCGGTCCACGCGCACCCGCCGGCGGCGGCCCGCCGTCGGGCCGGGCGGCGCGAGGGCCGCGTCGCGGGCGCGAAGGGCAGGCCCCGCCCCACAACCGTCCCTCTCGCCGGGCCCATGGGACGGAGCGCTAGCACACCATCGCGCTGGCGAGATCTTCCGGGCCACCGCCGCCGTAGTGTACAATAGCAACGAGCGCCAGTCCCGGCGCCCCGCTCAGCGACAAGGTGCGGAATGTTCGAGAACCCTGAGAAGCTGTTCATCATCCTGGTCATCGCGCTCCTGATCTTTGGGCCATCCAAGATGGCCGGGCTCGGCACCGCGCTCGGCCGCGCCATCCGTGACTTTCGCAACGCGGTGCGGAGCGCGCAGGACACCTTCACCGACGGCATCGAGCAGGCCACCGCGACCATCGAGCCGGAGGCCGCCGCGCTGCCCGAGCCCGCCCCCACGCCGGGGACAGGACCTGCCCGGGAGGCCCCGGGGATGGCGGTGCCGGCCACCTGCGACGCGGACGCGGCCGACCTGGACGGTCTCTCGTCCCTGGCGTCCGAGCCGACAGCCGAGGCGCTGCGCCGCAGCCTTGCCGGGCGCGCGTCACCCTCCTGAGCCGAGCCGCTCGTCTCGACGCGCCGGCACGGGCAGAGGCGGAAACCGCCGGAACGTGAGCAGCGCCGCCAGGGTGCACGCCCCAGCGGCCACGGGCACGAGCCGCAACCCCAGCGTATGCCCGGGGCTGTCTCCCAGCGTCAGCAGTTGCCCCAGGCTCACGGATGCCGCCGCGGTCGCTCCGTTGAGCACCAGGCCCTGGACGGCGTAGAACATCGCCTCGCGTCCCTCGCCGGTGCGGAGGCGGTCGAGCTCGGCGATGTCCGCCAGCAGCGCGTTGGGGAGCACGAGCAGTGCGGCGAGCGGCGCCGCCGACAGCACGACCAGCACGTAGCCCTGCGCCACCGGCGCGAGCGGCAGCCCGCGCAGGCCGATCGCGCCGATGGCCGGGACGATGAGCGAGCAGACACCGAGCGTCCACGCGAGCACACGCGGCGCACCGAACCGCCGGCTGGTGGCGGCGAGGAGCGGAAAGGCCGCGAGCGTGCACACGAAGGCCGCGCCCAGCACGGTGCCCACGTGGGCGGCCGGCAGGCCCATGAGCACCGTGACCACGTAGACGAGCGTCGAGTTGACCATGCTGGTGCCGAGCCAGAGAAGCGCGAGGCTCACGAGGTAGACGGCGAACGCGCGATTGTGCAGGACGGACGTGATCGCGCCCGCGAACGTGGCCGAGGGCGCGGCCGGGGAGCGCACCGGATCGGGCACGCCGGCCGCGACCGCCCAGAGCAGCCCGAACGCCGCCACCCCGAGCGCGAGTCCCATCGCGCCGAACCCGCGGTGGGCGATCAGCCACGGGGACACCACCACCGCGGCGCCGACGCCTCCGAGGGACGCACCGGCCTGCCAGGCCGCCGTGGCCACCCGCGCGGGCCCGGCGGGCGTGATGTCCGGCAGCAGGGCGGCGTACGGGTTCATGACCAAGGAGAAGAAGAAGAAGAAGCCGGCGAGCGTCGCGAGCGTGTACACGAACGTCGCATGCGACGGGGCGTCCGGGGGGATCCAGAGCAGGATGAAGCAGGCGGCCAGCGCGGGCGCCCCGAGGGCGATGAACGGGCGCCGGCGTCCCCAGGGGCTGCGGAGCCGGTCGCTCCAGTACGCGACCGGCGGGTTGCTGAGCGCGTTGACGGCGCGGCCGCTGGCGAGCGCGATGCCCACGAGCGCCGGCGACAGGCGCGGGGTCCCCTGGCCGGCGGGCGGCGCGTAGAAGTAGATGAACCACAGGAGGATCGTCTGGAGCAGGAGGCTCGCGCCGAGCGCGCCGGCGCCGTACAGGGCGGGACGGACGATGCCGTGGCCGCTCCGCGGGGGCCCCACCTCAGCCTCAGCGTGGAATCGCACGAGTCATCGCGTGAAGATCGGCAGGGTCCCCAGCGAGATCAGCTCCGGGTTCCGATAGCCGCCCTCTTCCAGCAGCACCGCGGCGCGGGCCACGATCTGCGCGTCCACCCGCCGCAGCAGCTCCTCGACCGCCCGAAGGCTGCCGCCGGTGCTCACGACGTCGTCGACCACGGCCACCCGCTTCCCGCGGATCCGGTCGGCCTCGACGCCATCGAGCACCAGGGACTGCACCCCCGCGGTGGTGATCGACTTCACCTGCACGGTGAGCGGGTTCTTCATATAGCCCTTGGCGCTCTTCCGGCACACGACGTACGGGAAGTACCGCCCGCGCTCCGGGTCGGACAGGTATGTGGCGATCATGTGGACCAGGGGCAGCGCCTTGGCCTCGACCGAGACCACATAGTCGAAGCGAAACGCGCGGAGCCGGTCTGCGAGCTCCCGGGCACACGTGTTGGTCAGCTCGACATCGCCCCAGAGGACAAACGCGGCGATCCACAGGGAGTCCGTGATCGGCACGATCGGTAGCCGACGCCGGAGCCCGGCCACCGTGATCTCATAGTGCTCCTGCCCCTCGTACTTCATCGCCCCCTCCCACGGCACGATCCGCTGTGCATGCTGCATTCGGGCAGGGGCCGCGCAGCCCCTGTCCGCCGCGCGGGGCCGCGCCGGCGGCCGCTGCCGGGGCGCAGGCTTGTGTTGCCGCCGGGTGGTTCCCTATAATTGGGGAGACTATCTGGCGCGCCCGCGCGGCCCCGGATTCCCGAGATGCGGCGCGCGGAGCCGCACGCTGCCGGGGAGGACACGGGAGGGACGGTACGGAGATCGACGCGGCCACCACGGTTGTCGGCGTGCTCGGGGACGCGGTTCGAAACAGCCTCTCCCCGCGGATCCACAACGCGGCTTTTGCTGCTCTGCGGCTGAATTGGTGCTACGTCGCGTTCCCGGTCCCGCGCGACCGCTTGGGGGATGCCCTCCGCGGCCTCGCGGCCCTCGGCGTCGCGGGCGCCAACGTGACGGTGCCGCACAAGGAAGCGGCCGTTGCGTACCTGGACGAAACGAGCGACGAGGCGCGTGCGATCGGTGCGGTCAACACGGTGCGCGTCGACGGCCGGCGTCTCATCGGACACAACACCGACGGCGAGGGGCTGCTCGATGCACTGCGGGCTGATGGGCGCCTCGCCGTCGCGGGCATCCGCGCCGTGATCATCGGGGCGGGGGGGGCGGCGCGGGCCGCCGCGTTCGCGCTGGCCCGCGCCGGCGCCGCGGCGATCGCGATCGCGAACCGCAATTGGGACCGTGCCCGTGCCCTCGCCGATGCCGTGCGGCGGGCCTTCCCCGCGTGCGCCGTGGACGCCGTGCCCCTCGGAGGGTCCGGGGTCGCCGGCGCCTTGCGCGAGGCGGCGCTGCTCATCCAGGCAACCACCGTGGGCGGCGGCGCCCAGCGCGAAGCCGCTCCGGTCGATCCCGCGGCGCTGCACCCGCACCTCTTCGTGATGGACATGATCTACGAGCCGCGCGAGACCGTCCTCCTGCGCGCCGCGCGGGACCGTGGGTGCCGCACGCTCGGGGGCCTGCCGATGCTCGTCTACCAGGGCGCGCGGGCGTTCGAGATCTGGACCGGGCAACCGGCGCCCGTGGGGGTGATGCGCGAGGCGGTGGGGTTGTCCGGAGGAGCCTCGCAGCAGTGAGGCGCCTCGGGTGGTGATGGGATGCTGCGATTCCTGACCGCGGGCGAGTCGCACGGCCGCGGCCTCCTCGTGATCCTCGAGGGGATGCCCGCCGGCGTGCCCGTCTCGGAGGACGAGATCAACCTGCAGCTCGCGCGCCGCCAGCGCGGCTACGGGCGCGGCGGCCGCATGCAGATCGAGCAGGATCGCGCCGAGATCTACTCCGGGGTGATGCGCGGCACCACGATCGGGGCGCCGGTCGGGCTCCTCATCGGGAACCGGGACTGGCGGAAAGAGGAGCCGCCGCTCACCCGGCCCCGCCCGGGCCACGCCGATCTCGCCGGCGCGCTGAAGTACCACTTCGACGACGTCCGCCGGGTGCTGGAGCGCTCGAGTGCGCGCGAGACCGTCGCGCGCGTGGCGGCCGGCGCGGTGTGCCGGTGCCTGCTCGCGCAGTTCGGGATCACGCTCGCGAGCCACGTCGTCGAGCTGGGCGGCATCGCGGCCCGGTCCCGGCCGCAGAGCGTGGAGGAGATCTCCGCGATCGCCGAGGGGTCGCCGCTCCGGTGCGCCGACCCCGAGGCGGAGGCCCGGATGATCGCGGCGATCGACGAGGCGAAGGCGCGGGGCGACACCCTGGGCGGCGTGTTCGAGGTCATCGTGGCCGGCCTGCCGGTGGGCCTCGGCTCGTACGTGCACTGGGACCGCCGGATCGACGGCCGGCTGGCGCAGGCGATGATGTCGATCAACGCGATCAAGGGCGTCGAGATCGGTCAGGGATTCGCCGAGGCCAGGCTGCCCGGGTCCGCAGCGCACGATGAGATCTTCTACGATCCCGCGCGCGGATTCTATCGCCACACCAACCAGTCCGGCGGCACCGAGGGCGGCATGACCACGGGCGAGCCGCTGGTGGTGCGGGTCGCGATGAAACCGCTCAGCACGCTACGGAGCCCGCTCGCATCGGTGGACATCGTCACCAAGGAGCGCGTCGAGGCGGCGGTGGTGCGCAGCGACGTGACCGCCGTGCCCGCCGCCGGCGTGATCGGCGAGGCGATGGCCGCGTTCGTGCTCGCCGACGCGTTGATCGAGAAGTTCGGCGGCGACAGCCTGGACCAGATGCGCGTCGCCGCGGACGCCCACCGGCAGTGGGCCCGCACCGGCCCCACCGCGTGACCGCAGGCGTGCCGCTCAACATCGTGCTCATCGGCTTCATGGGCACGGGCAAGACCGCCGTGGGCCGGCGGGTGGCGGCGCGTCTCGGTCGGCCCTTCATCGATACCGACGCCCTCATCGAGGCCCGGGCGGGCCGGTCGATCGCACGCATCTTCGCCGAGGACGGCGAGGAGGCGTTCCGCCGGCTGGAGGCCGAGGTGGTGGCCGAGGCGAGCGCGCGGTCGGGCGCGGTCATCGCCACCGGCGGCGGGGTCGTGCTGCGCCCGGAGAACATGGCGCGCCTCCGCCGGAGCGGCGTGATCGTCGCGCTGCGCGCGCAGCCGCAGGCGATCCTGGCCCGCGTCGGCGCGGGCGGCGGCGACCGCCCTCTGCTCGGGAACGACCCGGAGGCCCGCGTGCGCCGTCTGCTCGTGGAGCGGGACCCGCTGTACCGGGACGCCGCTCTCGTCGTGGATACCACGTCGCTCACCCTCGACGAGGTCGCCGCCCGGGTACTCGCGTTTGTCTCGGCACGGGACAGCGTCGCCGGCGCCCCGGGGCCCGAGGCGCCGCTCGCGCCGTCCACGGCCGAGCCCGCGCCGCCCGACCGGGTTGTCCGCGTCCCGCTCGGCGCGCGCGGGTACGAGATCCGGATCGGCCGCGGGCTCCTCCCGCGCCTCGCCGGATACCTGCGCGGGTGCGGCGTCGGGGGCCGGCTCGCGCTCCTCACCCACCCGCGTCTGGAGGCGCTCTACGGGCGCGGCCTCGCCGCCGCGCTCCGTGAGGCCGGGCACGAGGTCGTGACCGTGACCGTGCCGCCGTCCGAGCGCAGCAAGAGCCTGCGCGCCGCCCGCCGCGTCTACGACGCCCTCGTCGACGCCCGGCTCGACCGGACCGCCGCGCTCCTCGCGCTCGGCGGGGGCGTCGCCGGGGACCTGGGCGGGTTCGTCGCGGCGACGTTCCTGCGGGGGATCGCGTGGGTCGCGCTTCCCACGACGCTGCTGGCGCAGGTGGACGCCAGCATCGGCGGCAAGACGGGCGTGAACCACCCCCGCGCCAAGAACCTGATCGGCGCCATCCACCAGCCCGCGCTCGTGGTCTCCGACATCGACACCCTGCGCTCGCTCCCGCCGCGAGAGCTTCGGTCCGGGATGGCGGAGGTGATCAAGACCGGGGTCATCGGTGCCCCGGATCTGTTCGAGGACCTGGAGGCGCACATCCGGGCAGCGCTCGCCCGGGAGCCCGGTGTGCTCGCGCGCGTCGTGGGCCGCTGCGCGGAGTACAAAGCCGGAATCGTCGCCGGCGACGAGCGCGAGGAGGCCGGGCGGGTCGTCCTCAACTACGGCCACACGATCGGCCACGGCATCGAGGCGGCGGCCGGCTACCGGCGTGTCACGCACGGCGAGGCGATCGCCGTGGGCATGACGCTCGAGGCCCGGCTCGCGGTGCGGCTAGGCGTCTGCGACGAGACGCTCCTGGCCCGGCAGACGCGTCTGCTCGCGGCCGCCGGGCTCCCGGTGCGCCTGGCAGACATCTGCCGGGGACGGCCGCCCGCACGGTCGGCCATCGCCGCGGCGATGGCGCACGATAAGAAAGCGCGCGCGGGCCGGCTGCGGCTCGTGCTGCCCGCCCGGCTCGGGGCCACGGTCCTGAGGGAGGACCTGCCGGCCGGGCTCCTCGAGGAGGTCCTCGACGATGGCTAGCCCACCCCGCGAATCGGCTCCGGTGATGCGAATTCGTGGGGGCCCCGGGCCTTCCTCTGGAAGGTTTCCGAGGCATGCTCTGAGGGTGCTCGTCATCCACGGCCCGAACCTCAACCGCCTGGGGCGCCGCGAACCGCACATCTACGGGACCGTGACCCTCGCGGAGATCGACCGGGCCCTCCACGCGCTCGCCCGCGAGCTGGGGGCGGCGGTCGAGACCTTCCAGTCGAACCACGAGGGCACGATCGTCGACCGGCTCCACGCCGCCGAGGGGCGGTACCAGGCCATCGTCCTGAACGCGGGCGCCCTCACCCACTACAGCATCGCCCTGCGCGATGCGATCGCCGCGGTCCCGGTCCCGGTCGTCGAGGTGCACCTGTCCAACCTGCACGCCCGCGAGCCGCTGCGGCACGTGTCCGTGATCGCGCCGGTCGTCGCCGGCCAGATCATGGGCTTCGGGATGCACAGCTACCTGCTCGGCCTGCGCGCCGCGCTGGCGCTGGCGCAGCAGGCACGCGGCGTGCGCGGGCCGGCGGCCCCAGCGGGCGAGCGAAAGGCGGCGGGCCGCCGGCGCCGCAGGCCGGCCGCACGGGCCGGGTCGAGGTAGCCGGGAGGATCCGAGGCGACCGCGGTGTAATAAGGTGGAAAAGGTTTTCCACACCCAGGAGGGAACGGTGGGGCGGGCCAGCGAGGCGTTCTACGCGTCGGACGTGCCGGCGGACGGACGGAAGCGCAACCTGCTCTCGCTCTCGTTCGCCGAGGTGGCGGAGCGGCTCCGCGAGCCGGGACAGGACCTGGTCCTGCTGCCGCTTGGCAGCACGGAGAAGCATGGCGCGCACATCCCGCTCGGCACCGACAGCTACATCACGATGGCCGCGGTCGTGCAGGCGGCGGAGATGGCGGACTGCCTGTACGCGCCGCTGATGCCGTTCGGGTACTCCCCGCATCACATGGGCCGGCTGCACGAGGGGGCCGGGACGATCACGCTGCAGGCGGAGACCTACCGCCGGGTCATGCACGACGTCGCCCTGAGCCTGATCTTTCACGGGTTCAACAGGATCATCTTCGTCAGCCACCACGGGTCCAACACCAAGCCGATCGACGAGGTCTTGCGCTACCTTCGGTACCGAACCGGCGCGTTCATCGCCTTCTACAAGACCCCCACCGAGCGGGAAGTGCAGGTCCTCGAAGGCGTCCTCGAGAACCCGCCCGAGGAGACGCCGGGCTGGCACTCCAGCGAGCTGGAGACGTCGTGCGTCATGGCCGTGCACCCGGCGCTCGTCTCGATGGAGCGGGCGGTCTCCGATCGGCCGCACGCGCCGCGCTGGATGGGCCCCGCGTTCTCGAAGATCGACGGGACGGGCACGGTGAAGTTCCAGGGATCCGAGAACATCTGGGTGCCGATGGAGCACCACGAGTACTCGGACACGGCCGTGATCGGTAACCCCTTCCGCGCCAACCCCGAGAAGGGCGAGGAGATCTTCCGGCGCATGGCCCGGCACCTCGCCGACTTCGTCATCGAGGCGCGCGCGTTCCCCGTGGAGGTCACCGCCCGTGACTATCCGGAGCGCGCGTACATGCCCTAGCCCACTTGTCCCACCCCAGCGAATCGCCGGCCAATGCGATTTGCCGGGGGCCCCCGGGAGAATTCGCCGGGGCGACGCGAATTCGATCACAGGGAGCGCGACGACGGCAAACGGCCTTGGAGCTGAGGCGACCCGTATCGGTCCGGCGGGGGCCCGGGCCTGTGACCCGGGTATCGCGACGTGGGCTCACGGCTTGGGAGCTGAGGCGGCCTGCCTCCGTGCGGCGGGGGCCCGGGCCTGTGACCCGGGTATCGCGACGTGGACACACGGCTTGGGAGCTGAAGCGGCCTGCTTCCGTGCGATGGGGGCCCGGGCCTGTGACCCGGGTATCGCGACGTGGGCTCACGGCTTGGGAGCTGAAGCGGCCTGCCTCCGTGCGATGGGGGCCCGGGCCTGTGACCCGGGTATCGCGACGTGGGCTCACGGCTTGGGAGCTGAAGCGGCCTGCCTCCGTGCGATGGGGGCCCGGGCCTTTCGGTCACGGCATCGCGATGGATGCCCCGGTGGAGCGTAGCCGGCTCGACGAGGTGCGAGGCCTCCTCGTGGAGGTGGCGCACCGCGCGTCCATGCAGGGGCTGGTGCCCGGCACGAGCGGCAACCTGAGCGTCCGCGTCCCCGGCTCGGACCACATCCTCATCAAGGCGACGGGCCGGGCGCTGGGCGAGATGACCGCGGCGGATACGGTCCTCCTGGATCTGGACGGGAACGTCGTGGAGCGCGGCACGCCGCCGCGTCCCTCCAAGGAACGGCTGTTCCACGTGGCGATCTATCAGCGCCGGCCCGATGTCGGGGCGGTTGTCCATCTGCACCCTCCCTACGCGGTCGCGTTCGCCGTGGCGCGCCGGCTCCCGCCGATGCTCACGGGCGCGGCGCGGGCCTTCTTGGAGGGCCGGACCGCGCTCGTCGCGCCCGCTCCCTCAGGGTCGCCGCAGCTCGCGGCGCTCGTCGGCGATGCGTTCCAGGACCCGGCCGTCCGGGCGGCGATCCTGGCGGAGCACGGGACGGTCACGGTGGGCTCGGACCTCCGCGCGGCGCTCTACCTCAGCGAGTACCTCGAGGACGCCGCCCGCACCGCGTGCCTCGTGCGGCTGCTGGGAGGGCAGGCGCCGTGAGCGCGGACGTCCCCGGGGCGCGCGGGCCGGCGCCGCGGCCCGGCGCGGGGGACACGCGTCCCTGACTCGGGCGGCGGAGCGATGCGGTCGGAGCCGCGGCGGCCGTGGTGACGGAGACGATGCCGGGGCGCGCGCACGGCCGGGCGGCCGCCATCATCGCGACGCTCGATACCAAGGAGGGCGAGGCGCGCTTCCTGCACCGCGCGCTGTGCGCTCGGGGGTACGAGGTCCGGATCGTCGACGTCAGCACGCGGGCGGATCCCCCTGCCTCGCTGGACCCGGCCGACGCGACGCGTGAGCGCGTCGCCGCCTCCGCGGGCGTCTCCCTCGCGGCGCTCGCCGCGATGCGCCGGGACGAGGCCATGGCGGCGATGGGCCGGGGCGCCGCGGCGATCCTCCGGGGCTGGCTCGATGAGGGCCTCCTGGGAGGCGTCATCGGCATCGGGGGGCATCAGGGCACCACGATCAGCGGGCTGGCGATGCGGGCGCTGCCGCTGGGCTTCCCGCGCGTGCTGGTCTCGACGGTGGCCTCCGGCAACGTCCGGCCATTTGTGGGCGCCGCCGACGTCGCGATCCTGTTCTCGGTCGGGGACCTGCTCGGCGGCCCGAACCGCGTGACGCGGCCGGTGCTGGCGCGCGCCGCTGGCATGCTGGCGGGCATGATGGAGGCCGCGGGTCCGCTCGCCGCGCCGCGCGCGCCGGCCGTGGCGATCACGGCGCTCGGCAACACGCACGCCGCGGTGCAGCGGATCATCGCGTCGCTCGGGGCGCACGGGTACGAGGTGGTGCCGTTCCATGCCTCGGGTGCCGGCGGCTCGGCGATGGAGGCGCTGATCCGGGGCAGGGAGTTCGAGGCGGTGATCGACCTGACGCCGCACGAGTTGCTGGGCGAGGTCCTCGGCGACGACATCTACGCGCCGGTCACGTCCGGCCGGCTCACCGCGGCGGGCGAGACGGGCGTCCCCCAGGTCGTCGCTCCGGGCGGCCTCGACTACCTCGTCTTCGGAGCGGAGGACACGATCCCCGCCCGCTACCGCGGGCGACCGACCCACCACCACAATCCCTACAACACCAACGTGCGCGCGACGCCGGCCGAACTGCGCCGCGTGGGCGAGGCGCTGGCCCAGCGTCTCAACGCGGCGCGCGGGCCGGTGGTGTTCCTGAACCCGCTGCGCGGGTGGTCCCACATCGGCGCGGAGGGGGGGCCGCTGTGGGACCCGGCGGCCAACGACGCGCTGCGGGAGGTGCTGCGGCGGGCGCTCGCGCCCGCGATCCGGTACGTGGAGGTGGACGCGGGGATCAACGATCCCCGCTTCGCCGATGCGGTGGTGGCGGCGGCGCGGGAGCTGCTCGGCCGGAGCGGCGAGCCGGCCGGGCCCCGCGCGCCGGCGGAAGGAGGCGTGCCGTGCTGACGGCGGAGGCAGCGGTTGGGAAGATCCCGGAGGCGATGAGGGCGTGGGCCCTGTTCGGGCCCGGCGACATCCGGCCGGTCAGGAAGCCGGTCCCGCGCCCGGGAGAGGCGGAGGTCCTCGTCAAGGTGGAGGCGGTCGCGATCTGCGGGACGGACCTCGAGATCCTGCGCCACGGTCTGCCGGCGCTCGTGGACGGCAAGCCGCCCTTCGACGGCCGGCACGTCATCGGGCACGAGTACGCCGGCACCGTCGCCGCCGTCGGGCCGGCCGTCGACGAGTTCCGCGTCGGCGACCGGGTCGTCGTGGAGGTCCACGCGGGCTGCGGGCGGTGCGAGCGGTGCCGTCACGGAATGTACACGTCGTGCCTGAACTACTCCTCTCGCGCGAAGGGGCACCGGGCCAACGGGTTCACGACCGATGGGGCCTTCGCCGAGTACGCGGTCAACCACGTCAACACGTTGTTCCGGCTCCCGGACCACATCCCGTTCGACGAGGCGACCCTCATCGTCACCGCGGGCACCGCCCTCTACGGCCTGGACGTGCTCGGCGGCCTCATCGCCGGCGACACGCTCCTCGTCATGGGCCCCGGTCCCATCGGGCTGATGGCGGTGGCGTGCGGCAAGGCGCTCGGCGCGCGCGTGATCCTCACCGGCACCCGGGAGAGCCGCCTCGGGGTGGGGCGGCAGCTCGGTGCCGATGAGATCGTGAACGCCAGGGAGCAGGATCCCGTCGAGGCCACGAGGGCGATGACCGGCGGCGCGGGCGCCGATCTCGTCATGGAGTGCTCGGGCGCGCCGAGCGCGCTCAACCAGGCGCTGTACGCCACCAAGCGCGGAGGACGCATCTGCTTGGCGGCGTTCAGCCGGGAGCCGGTGGCGTTCGACGCCGCGCACATGGTGCGCAACAACATCTATCTGTACGGCATCCGGGGGGAGGGGCAGGGCGCGGTCCGGCGCGGTCTCGCCCTCATGGCCCAGGGGAGGATCTCGGGGAGGCCGTTCATCACGCACCGGTTCACGCTGGACGAGCTGCCAGAGGCGCTGCGGACCGCCGAGCAGCGTCTCGGCGACGCGATCAAGGTCGTCGTCGTGCCGTAGGGGTGACGATGGCGCCGGACGACGCTCACGCCGCGCACCGCACCGGGGGGGGCCGGCGCGACGCCTCCGCCACCATCCTGGACGTGGCCGGGCGCGCCGGCGTGTCGGCTGCGACGGCGTCTCGCGTGCTGACCGGCAGCTCCCACGCCGTGAGCCCCCCAACGCGCCGGCGCGTGCTGGCCGCGGCACGCGATCTGGGCTACCTGCCCAACATGCTCGCGCGCAGCCTCCTCAAGCGCGAGACGTCCGCGGTCGGCGTGCTCGTCCCCGACGTCTCCAACCCCTACTACGCGGTCATCCTCCGCGGCATCGAGGACGCCGCGAGCGAGACGGGCCGCGCCGTGATCGTGTGCAACACCGATCGCCGCGGCGACAAGGTCCGGTCCTACCTGCGGGCGCTGCTGGAGCGGCGCGTCGACGGGCTCATCGTGGCCGGCGGCACGATCCGCCGGGAGCATCTGGCGGCCGTGAGGAGCGCACCTCCTATCGTGGTGATCGGACGGCACGGCGTTCCGCTGCCGTCGGTGCGGGTCGACAACGTCGGGGCGGCGGTCGCCGCGACCCGGCACCTCATCGAACTGGGCCACCGCCGCATCGCGTGCCTCGCTGGCCCGGCGGAGTCGCTGACCGCTGCGGACCGCCTGACCGGCTATCGCCGGGCGCTGCGCCGGGCCGGTCTCCCGGCCCGCGCCGACGATGTCGCCAGGGGCGAGTTCAGCCTGGCGGGCGGCCGCCGAGGAGGCGAGCGCCTCTTTGCCCGTGACGATCCGCCGACCGCCGTGGTCGCGTGCAGCGACCAGATGGCGATCGGGCTGGTACGGCTGCTGCACGAGCGCGGGCTGCGCGTGCCGGACGACGTCTCGGTCGTGGGGTTCGACGACAGCCCGCTCGCGTCGCACACGGTCCCGGCCCTGACCTCGGTCGCGATCCCGATGTACGAGATCGGGCGGCGGGCGATGGCGCTGCTGCGGCGGTTGCTGGAGGACGGCGGCGCCGAGCCCGTGGTCCTGCCGGTCGAGCTGCGTATTCGAGAGACGACCGCGCCGCCCCGCCCGTGCTGCCGGCCGCGGGACAGGGCGGCTGGGGCCCCCGGCGGGCCCCGCGTACCGGGGCCCGCGTAGGGACGGCATGGCCGCGATGGCGCGGATCGATCGGACCGCCCGGGTGCGGCGCTGGGATCCGCTCCTGCGCTGGGCGCGGCAGAGCGGCGTCGTGCTCGCGGCGTACCTGTGCGCCGTGGCCGCGTGGCAGGGCGCGAGCCTCGCCTTCCATATCCCCGGCTTCCTGCTGCCGTCCCCCGCGGCGATCGCGGAACGCGCCGGGGGCGGCCTCCCTCAGATCCTCGCCCACACCCTCATCACGCTCGGGGAGGTGCTGGAAGGCTTCCTCCTCGGCGCCGTCGTCAGCATCCCGCTCGGGATCCTGGTGGTCTACTCGCGGCTGCTGGAGCGGCTCGTCTACCCGTTCCTCGTCGCCTTCCAGGCGATCCCGAAGGTCGCGCTCGCCCCGATCCTCGTCGTGTGGTTCGGGTTCGGCCCCGCCTCCAAGGTCATGCTGGCGTTCGTCACGGCGATGTTCCCGATCATCGTGAACACCGTGATCGGGATGAAGCAGACGCCGCCGGAGCTCGTGTACCTGATGCGATCGCTCGAGGCGTCGGAGCTGCAGATCTTTCTCAAGATCCGCCTCTACGCCGCCGCGCCGTACGTCTTCGCCGGCTTCAAGATCGGGATCACGCTCGCCGTCGTCGGGGCGATCGTGGGCGAGTTCATCGCCTCCAACGGCGGCCTCGGCTACCTCCTGCTGGCGGCCAACAACAACATCGATACGCCGCTGCTGTTTGCGATCGTCGCGGTGCTCTCGTTGCTGAGCATCACGCTGTACTACGCGGTCGAGGCGATCGAGGGCATCCTGCTCCCGCGTCCGCTGCGGAGCAAGACCGCCCGGATCGAGCAGAGGATCCGACCGTGAGCCGCCGCGCCGCGGACCGCGCCCTCGACCGAGACGCCGCCGCGGGGGCGTCCCCGCCCGTGACGGTCGAGGTGGAGGGCGTCTCCATGGCCTACCGGCTCGACACGGGGGAGACGCTCCGGGCGCTCGACCGCGTCGACCTCCGCGTCCCGGCCGGGCACTTCTGCAGCATCGTGGGGCCGAGCGGGTGCGGCAAGAGCACCCTGTTGATGCTCATCGCCGGCCTGTACCGCCCGCTGAGCGGGCAGATCCTGATCGCTGGCCGCCCGGTCGCGGGCCCCTGGCACGGGATCGGGATGGTCTTCCAGCGCGACGTGCTGCTCGACTGGCGGACGGTGCTGGAGAACGTGCTGCTGCCCGTCGAGGTGAAGCGGCTGCCGGAGGCGCGCTACCGCAGCCGGGCGCTCGCCCTGCTCGAGCGCGTCGGCCTGGGCGAGTTCGTCGGGGCGTTCCCGGACCAGCTCTCCGGCGGCATGCGGCAGCGCGCGGCGCTCTGCCGCGCGCTCGTCCACGATCCGGCGCTCCTGCTGATGGACGAGCCGTTTGCGGCCGTGGACGCGTTGACGCGGGAGAAGCTCAACGTCGACCTGCTGCGCCTGACCACGGAGGCGCCCAAGACCGTCGTCTTCGTGACGCACAGCATCGAGGAGGCGGTGCTGCTGGCCGATCAGGTCGTCGTGATGGGCCCGCGTCCGGGGACGGTGCTGCGGGCGTTCCCCGTGGACCTGCCGCGGCCCCGGGGGCTCGCGACGCGGGGAGAGGCGCGATTCCACGAGCTGGTGGACGAGGTCCGCGCCGTGTTCCATACGATGGGGCTGCTCTGAGGCCGGCCCGCGCCGCGGACGCCGTGCGCCATCGCGTGGCGCAGGATCGATCGAGACCGGAGTGGCGAAGGAGGTGTTACAGATGCGACACACGCGACTCACCCGGCGGACCGTGCTGCGCGGCGGGCTCGCGCTGCTCGCCGCGCAGGCCATCGCCCCGCGCGCGTGGGCGGCGCCGGCCCCGGCCAAGCAGGCGACCCTGCGGTTCAACTGGACGATCAAGGGCGAGTTCACGCCGTTCTTCGTCGCCCGCGAGAAGGGCTTCTACGAGGCCGCCGGCGTCCGCCTCGACCTGCTGGAGGGCAAGAGCGGGACCCAGGCCGTGCAGGTCGTCGGCGCCGGCCGGGATACCTTCGGCTACGTGCCGTCGGTGCAGGTCATCGAGGGCATCAGCGGCGGCATTCCCGTCAAGACCGTGGCCACCCTGGGGCGCTACACCGGCATGTGCTGGGCGTCCTGGCCGAACGTGCCGCTGACCAAGCCGAAGGACCTCGAAGGACACCGCGTCTCGATCTCGCCCTCCTCGACGTTCTTCCAGGTGTGGCCGGCGTTCGCGCGGACGTTCCGGATCGACACGAGCAAGGTCGATGTCGTGCACGTGGACCCGTCGGCGCGCGTGGGCCTGTTCCTCGGACACAAGCTCGACATCATGGCCGACATCTTCTGGGCCAACGACTACGTGATCCTGCAGGTGAAGGCCCCCGAGCCGCTCAACGTGCTGAGGCTCTCCGACCTCCACTTCGATCCGCTCGGCTACCTGCTGGTGGTCAACACCTCGGTGTTGACGAGCGACGCCGACCTCGTCAAGCGGGTGACCCAGGCGACGCTCAAAGGGTTCCGGTACACGCTGGACCACCCGGACGAGGCGATCGCGATCATGACCAAGCTCTACGGGGACCGGCTCGGCGACCGGGTCATCGCAGGGCAGGTGCACAACCTCCTGCAGCTCATCGTCCAGAGGCCCGCCCTGGGACGGGCCGGCGAGGATGCCTGGGCGCGCTCGCTGACGATCCTGTACACCTCGGGCGTCATCCGCAGGCGGCTCCCCCTCGCGGACTACTACACCGATGCGTTCGTCTCGAGCTGAGGTGCCCGCCCGGGAGCCCGAGATCCGGCGGCACAGGGCCGTCGCGGGCGTTCCGGGTCCGACCGGCCCGTTCGCGTGGTCCGTGGCGTGGGGCGATCTCGTCTTCGTCTCCGGGATTCGCGGAATCGATCCGGCGACCGGGGCGCCGGCGCCCGATGACGCGCGCCGCCTCGAGCTGATCTTCGGCCACCTGGCCCGGATCCTGGAGGCCCACGGCTGCGCGGCGAGCGACGTCCTGTCGACGCGCGTCTACGTCACGGAGATGGCCCGCCACCGCCCGCTCGTGAACGACGCCTTCACCCGGTTCTTCGGACAGGACCTCCCGGCGCGCACGATCGTGGAGGTGCGGGCCCTCAATCAGGCCGACACCATCGAAGTGGAGGTCATCGCGGCGCGCCGCGTGCGGGACGAGCCCCGGTAGCCGGTCAGCGCGCCGGCGAGGGAAGCGCGCCGGCCCCGTCGAACCAACGGGCCGGCATGGGCGATCGACGTCCCGCCGCTGAGGAGCGGAGCCCTCGGGAGGATACGGTGCGCTTTCGCGGCATTCGCGGCGCGGTCACGGTCGAGAGCAACACCGCGGACGCCATCCTGGACGCGACGGCGGAGTTGCTCCGAAAGATGGTCGCCGCCAACGAGGTCGACGTGGACGACATCGCCGGCGTCGTCTTTACCGTGACGCCCGATCTCGATGCCGCGTTTCCGGCCGAGGCCGGCCGGCGCCTGGCCGGGTGGGCCCAGGTGCCGCTGATGTGCGCCCAGGAGATCCCGGTCCCCGGCGCCCTGCCGCGCTGCATCCGGGTCCTCATGCTCGTCAACACCACGAAGACGCTGGATGAGGTCGAGCACGTCTACCTGCGCGGGGCGGAGCGGCTCCGGCCGGACCTCATCTCGCGCTCGTGAGAGCGCCCTCCCCGGCGCGCGCCGCCGGCCGCTCCCCGGCAGCCACCGAGGATGCCCCGGCCCGCTGACGCCCTGGCCGTCGGTCCCGGATCCCCGCTGCGCGGGACCCTGCGCGCGCCCGGGGACAAGTCCATCTCCCACCGGGCGGCGCTCCTCGGCGCGATCGCCGCAGGCACGACCCGGGTCGACGGGTTCCTGCGCGCCGAGGACTGCCTGTCGACGCTGCGGTGCCTCCGGCAGCTCGGCGTCGCGATCGAGGAGGAGCCGCCGGACCGCCTCCTGATCCACGGCGGAGCGCTGCGGGAGCCCGAGGAGATCCTGGACGTCGGCAACTCGGGCACGACGATCCGCCTGCTCGCGGGCATCCTCGCCGGCCAGCCGTTCCACAGCGTGCTCACCGGCGACGCGAGCATCAGGCGGCGGCCGATGGACCGGATCGCGGAGCCCCTGCGCCGGATGGGGGCCGGCGTCTCCGGCCGCGCGGGCGGCCGGCTGGCGCCGCTGTCCATCGACGGTGGGCGCCTGCGCGCGATCTCCCACACCACCCCGGTCCCCAGCGCCCAGGTGAAGTCGGCGGTCCTCCTCGCCGGGCTCTTTGCCGACGGCGAGACCGAGGTCCGCGAGCCCTCGCAGAGCCGCGACCACACGGAGCGGATGCTGGGGGTCTTCGGCGTGCCGGTCGCGCGCGCCGGGCTCGCGGTCCGCCTGCGCGGGCCGGCGCGGCTGCGCGGCGCCGCCCTCACGGTGCCCGGGGATCTATCGTCGGCCGCGTACTTTCTCGTGGCGGCCGCGCTCGTCCCGGGATCGTGCCTCACCGTCGAGGACGTCGGCCTCAACCCGACGCGCACCGGCGTGCTCGACGTCCTGCGCATGATGGGCGCCGACCTCGAGGTGCACGAGGTGCGCGAGAGGGCCGGCGAGCCGCTCGGCACGATCACCGTGCGGGCCTCGCGCCTGCACGGCGCGGTGGTCGGCGGGGACCTCGTCCCGCGCACGATCGACGAACTCCCGGTCGTGGCCGTCGCCGCGTGCCTCGCCGAGGGCGAGACCGTGATCCGGGACGCCGCCGAGCTGCGCGTCAAGGAGTCCGACCGCATCGCCGCTCTCGCGCGTGAGCTGGGCCGCCTCGGCGCGCGGGTCGAAGCGCGCCCGGACGGCCTCGCGATCGCGGGATCCGGGCGGCTCCGCGGGGGCCGCGTGGCGAGCGGCGGAGACCACCGCATTGCCATGGCGCTCGCGGTTGCCGGGCTCTGCGCGGATGGCCCGGTGGTGATCGACGATCCCGCCTGCGTCCGTACCTCGTTCCCGGAGTTCGAGGCCACGCTGCGCCGGGTGACCCGGGCGTGATCCACGGGCCCCTGGAGCTGCTCTTCGTGTCGGTCGTCGTCGCCGGCGCGGCGGCGGTGAAGGGGACGATCGGGTTCGGGTTCCCGCTGATCGCGGTCCCGCTGCTCGCCACCGTGCTCGGCCCGCGCGTCGCGGTCCCGATGATCGCGATCCCGACCCTGCTCAGCAACCTGATCGTCGCGGCCCACCGCCGGTCCGCCGGGGGGGCCGGCGCCCATGTGGCCGTGCTCGCGGGGCTCCTCGTCGGCACCGTGGCCGGCGCGTTACTGATCACGGTGCTCGACCCGCGGGTCCTGTCCGTGCTCGTCGGGGGGATCGCGCTCCTGTACGTCGTCGCCACCGCGTTCCGGTTGACGGTCCTCGTGCCCGTCTCCGTGGGCCGGCGCGTGGGGCCGTTCGTCGGCCTCGCGGCCGGCGTGATGGGCGGCGCGACCGGCATCTTCGCCCCGCTCCTGGCGAGCTACCTCCACATGCTCCAGCTGGCCAAGCGCGAGTTCGTGTTCTGGATCACGGTGATGTTCACCGTGAGCAACATCGCGCAGGTCGCGAGCTACCTCCGCCTCGGGCTGTACGCGGGCCCGGTGCTCGGCACATCGCTCCTGGCGTGCCTCCCGATGGCTTTGGGCACGTGGCTGGGGCTCGTGCTCCAGGACCGGCTCAACCAGGAGGTGTTCAGCAGGATCGTGCTCGCGATCGTCGCGCTCGCCTCGCTCAACCTGCTGCTGCGCGGCCTCCTCGGGTAGCCCGGCGTCCGCGCCCCCTTTCCCGCGCCGGGTGCCTGCGGCGCCTCACATCGTTGCCCACGGTGGCCGACGGCAACCGGCACTATGCCCGGGGCGATGCTGCCGCTCCCTGCCCGCCGCGGTGGCGATACCGGAACCGGTCCATCTTGATCAGCGCGTGGTAGCTGCCGAACCGCGCCGCATCCTCTGCGGCGCGGTCGAGCGGCCCGGGCCCCTCGTTCTCGTCCGCTGCGAAGACCCGGCGGATCCCGTACGTCGTCGAGCGCTCCGCCGGAATCCGGCCCGCGTCGCGGATCAACCGGCGCAGCTCGGCCGGCGGGACCAGCTGGCCGTATCCCGCGCCCGCCGCGGTGGAGATGCTCTCGTTGATCAGCGTGCCGCCCAGGTCGTTCGCGCCGGCGGCGAGCAGGAGCTGCGCGAGACGGTGTCCCTCCTTGACCCAGGAGGCCTGAAGATTCGGGATCGCGCGGCCCAGCACGATCCTGGCCGTGGCGTGCACGCGGAGCACCTCCATCCCGGTCGGCCCCGGACGCAGCCCGGGGACGAGCCGCTTCCTCCACATCGGCGCCTCCGTGTGGACGAAGCTGAGCGGGACGAACTCCGTGAATCCGCCCGAGCGGCGCTGCAGATCGCGCAGCAGGACGAGGTGGCGGGCCTGGTGCGCGGGCGTCTCGGCGTGCCCGAACATCATCGTAGACGTCGTGGGGATGCCGAGCTCGTGGGCGGTCGTGATGACCTCGATCCACTGCGCCGTCCGGATGCGGCCGGGCGAGATCCGGTCCCGGAGCTCGTCGTCCAGGATCTCCGCCGCGGTGCCGGGCAGGCTGCCGACGCCGGCGGCCTTGAGCTCCCCGAGGTACTCGCGGATCGTCCGGCCGGACCGGACCGCGCCGTAGAGGACCTCTTCGGGCGAGAACCCGTGGATGTGCAGGCCGGGGATCGCCTCCTTGATCAGGCGCGTGAGGCGGATGTAGAGGTCGCCGTCCATCTTGGGCGGCAGCCCGGCCTGGATGCAGACCTCGGTGGCGCCGAGCTCCCACGCCTCGCGCGCCCGGCGCAGGATCTCCTCGTCGGGGAGGAAGTACCCCTCCTCCTCGCGGAAGCTCCGGCTGAACGCGCAGAACCCGCAGCCCTTGATGCAGACGTTGGTGAAGTTGATGTTGCGGTTGACCACGTACGTCACGACCTCGCCGACGGCCTCGCGGCGGAGGTGGTCGGCCGCGGCCGCCGTCGCGAGGAGGTCCGGCCCGGTCGCCCGCAGCAGGTGCTCGGCCTCGCCGGCGGTGATCTCCGCGCCCGAGAGCGCCCGGTCGAGGATCCGGGCGACCTGCGGGGTGATCCCGGCGAGCAGCCGGTCGAGCGGCCGTCCCGGCTCGGGGGCGAGGCCGGGGTGCGACGATCGCTCGCAGCGCTGCTCGCGCTGCGCGTCCTCTACATCAGCATCGCGTGGGGACATGCCGGGCGAGACCTCCTGGGGCGTAGCCTTCGGCATCCGCTGCCGTGCGGATGCGCTCGCGGAGCGCGGGCGCGAGAAACTCGGGCCGGTGCAGCACGTACTCGGGGTACACCGGCAGGCGCGGCCGCAGCACGAGCCCGGCCGCGGCGGTGCGCTCGCGCAGGGCGGCGATCTGAGGCCAGGGCGCTTCGGGGTTGACGTAGTCGATCGTCACGGGAGAGATGCCGCCCCAGTCGTTGATGCCGGCGTCCAGGTAGACGTGGTAGCCGCCGGCGCTCAGGTTGGGCGGGACCTGGATGTTCGCGGCGGGGCCGAGGAGGAGGCGGGCGACCGCCGCGGCGCGCACGATCTCATCCGCCCCCGGCTCGGGAGACGCGGCCATGGGCGTCCGCGGCTTGGCTCGGAAGTTCTGGATGATGACCTCCTGCACGTGGCCCCAGCGCGCGTGCGACTCCCGGATCGCGAGCAGCGTGTCCACCCGCTCCGCCGGCGTCTCCCCGATCCCGAGGAGGAGGCCGGTGGTGAACGGGACGCGGAGCGCCCCGGCGGCCTCCAAGGTGCGCAGGCGCGCCCGGGGGTGCTTGCTGGGCGCGTGCTCGTGGGGGCCGCCGGGGCCGCAGAGCCGTTCGCTCACGTTCTCCAGCATCAAGCCCATCGACGCGCTCACGTCACGCAGCCGGGCAATCTCGTCCCGGCCCATCGTGCCGGGATTGAGGTGCGGCCACAGCGCCGTTTCCCGCAGCACGAGCGCGGCCGCGTCGCGCAGGTACGCGAGCGTGCTACGGTAGCCGCGCGCCGCAAGCCACCGGCGCGCCTCCGGATAGCGCTGCTCCGGACGCTCCCCGAGCGTGAACAGGGCCTCGGTGCACCCGGCCCGCTCGCCCGCCCGCGCCACCGCCAGCACCTCCTCCGGCGTCAGGTAGAGGTGGGGGTCGGAGCGCGGGTCCGTGCGGAAGGTGCAGTACCCGCAGGCGTCGCGGCAGAGGCGCGTCAGGGGGATGAAGACTTTCGGGGAGAAGCTCACGGTCCGGCCCTTGCCGCGCTCGCGCAGCACGCGGGCGGCCGCGCACACCGCCGGGAGATCACCCGGCGGGCACGTGATCAGGAGGCGCGCATCGTCCCGGCCGACCGCATCCCCGGCGAGCGCTCGCTCCAGGATCGCGGCGACCGCGGGCGTGCGGGCGGCACTGACCGGATCGGGCTCCACGTCATCCACGACGACAGGGGGCACCCTCCGAAGTTCGAAGCGTCCTCGTCCCCGTCCTGCTCCGGCGGGATCCCCGCCGGGCTACGGAGCCGGCGCGGCGCGGGAGGATCCGCCCTCGCGGCGCGCGCGATACGCGTTCAGCAGCGGCATGAGGTCGCGCAGCAGAATGCGCGTCTTGAAGGGGAGCACATCCGCCGGCAGGGAGCTGGCTGCGAGGGCGAGCGAGCGCGGTGCGGCGACGATGAGGTTGGCTCCCCGCACGCGGCCGAGCTTCGCGAGCTTCGCGGCCAGGTACTCCGGCGTCCAGTAGCCGACGATCTCGAGCGCGACCTCGGTGCCGTCCTCGTGCGTGAACACGAAGTCGGGCACGGCGATGCGCTCGCCCACCTCGAGGAGCACGGCCTCCCGGGCGAGGCGCCAGCCGTCGCGGACCCGCCCGAACTTGCGCGCGAGGCCTTCCTCGAGGCTCGAGTCGAAGAGCCTGGGCGCAGGCACGCGGGAGCGCAGGCCGTCGGCTGACGTGAGCGCGAAGGTGAGCGGCCGCCACCCCGGGCGCAGCACGATCTCCGCCCGCATCCGCCAGTCCCTGGCCCCGACCAGCGCCCCGAGGAACCGGGCGAAATCCACCCCGTACGCGTGGGTCCGGCGCAGGATCGAGTTCGGCCCGTCGAAGCGCAGCCGGTACGCCCCTGCGGGCCCGCGCGCGATCCGGTGCATCAGCCGCGACAGGCGCGCGTACTGGACGATGTGCCGGAGGTCGCCGCGCGCCTCGACCTCGACCGTGGTGGCGTCGTAGAGGAGCGCCTGGGCCTGGGCGAGGTCGTAGTCGTCCCTGAGGGCCTCGGGCGTGTAGTCGCGCGGGAACGCCGCGAGCCGGTGGAACTCCGGGTAGTCCGCGTAGAGGCGCGCGACCGCCTCGTCCTGGCCGCCGGCGGCCGGCTCGAACGCGGCGGCGAGCACGGCGCGCGCCGCCTCCTGGTTCACCAGCGGATGGTGCGCGGCTGCGGCCTCGAACGCCCGCAGGCGTCGCTGGGCCTGGCGCCGTCCCCGCGGCCACTCGTAGGTGGCCGCCTCGTCGAGCACCTGGACCACGGCCTCTACGCGGTCGGGCCGGAGCCCCTCGAGGGAGGCGCGGGCGGCGTTGCGCACCTCTCCGAGCCGGCCGCCGATCCTGCTCCGGTAGACGGCGATCGCCCGGCGGAGGTGCGGGAGGCAGCCGTCCTCGAGGCGATCAGAGGAGATCGAGCTGCTGCGCCTGTCCCAGTGATAGACGCGTTGCGCCTTGGTAAGCATCGGTCCGGCCCCGGCGCCGCGCCCGCTGGACGTCCGGGGTCTCCTCGATCACGACCTCGTACAGCCGGGCCGGGCGCTCCCCCGATCGCCGCAGGAGCCGGCCGAGGCGCTGCACGGCTTCGCGGGTGCCCTTCTCTCCTCCCAGCACGATCCCGACCTTGACCGCGGGCGCATCCCAGCCCTCGTTCAGCACCTCGCACGCCGCGATCGCGCGCAGGGTGCCCCGCGCAAACCCGTCCAGCACGGCGTTCCGCTCCTGCTTGTCCGAGTGGGCGGTGAGCGCCGGGATCAGGAACCGCGCCGAGACATCCAGCGCCATGCGCGTGGAGGCCGTGAAGATGACGCACTGATCGTGCGGGTGGAGGCGGAGGATGTCTTCGACGACGCGCAGCTTCTCGGCGGAGCGGTGGATGAGCGCGAGCTTCCGCCGGTAGAGCCGGAGGATCTCCTTCGCCTCGGGATCGGTCCGGGACAGCTTGGCGAGATCCTCCCGCCAGTCGAACGCGCCGGTCTCGCGCCGGATCCGCGCGACGTACGCGCGGATCCGGCGCGAGAGGCGGTCGAACTCGGCCTGCTCGTCCTCGGAGAGGTAGACCGGCACGCGGACGATCGCGTAGTGCGCGAGCGTCCGCCCGCGGGCCTCCGGCAGCCCCTCCTCGTACACCGTCGGTCCGATGAGATCGGCCAGCATCCGCTCGCGGCCGTCGGCGCGCTCCGGCGTCGCCGTCAGGCCGAGCCGCATCGGCGCGAGGCAATCGAGCGCGCTCTCGTGCAGCGCGGGGCCGGGCAGGTGGTGCGCCTCGTCGTAGACCACGAGCGGGTATCGGTTGCCGATCTCCTTCATGTAGATCCAGGCGCTATCGTAGGTCGTCACCGTGATCGGCCAGACCTCCCGTCGGCCGTCGCCCAGCACGCCCGCGTCGACCCCGAGGCCGTTCCGGATCCGGCGCTGCCACTGGTACATCAGGTCGCGCAGCGGGGTGACGATCAGGGCCGGGGCCCGATGCCGGGCGATGATCGCGAGCGCGATCTCGGTCTTCCCGGTGCCGGTGGGCTTGACGATCACGCCCCGCCGCCCGGCGCGCTCCCACGCCTCCACGGCCGCGAGCTGGTCCGGCCTCAGCGGGGGCAGGGCGGGGCGCAGGGGCGGGCACTCGAAGAACCGTTCCGCTTCGTCGCGCAGGTCGAGCCGGTAGCGGACCGCGTCTTCCATGAGGCGGAGATGATTGAGGGCTTCCGTGCGCCAGGCCGAGACGCGCGCGTCCCACCGGAGGTACGGTGGGACCTCCGCGTCCGCTGGCGCGTCCAGCCGCAGCGAGCCACGGTCGAAGCGGAGGGCAGGCAGCCGGCGCGGCGGCGGGCCCGGCCCTCGCCCGCGCCGCCGATGCCGGTATCCCCCGCGCATCACAGGCGCCTCCACCGGCCCGGCCTCCGCTCACCCACGTGCGCTGTCAGGCGTCTCCCTCCTGGGTCGGCGTGCCGCGGCCGCGTCCCGCCCACGCTTTTCTCCACCGCAGGCCTGGGGTCCCTTCGGGCCCGATGGAGCGTCAGCCGAGGGCTCCCCCGATCAGCCCCCGTACCATGAACCGCCAGATCGGCCACAGCAGGAGCCCCACAGGCAGCACCGCAAGCGTGGCGCCCGCGCTGAGCAGCGCCCAGCTCACGTCGGGGTTCGATGCCAGCGAGGCCAGCGTCACCGGAAGCGTCCGGGAGTACGCTGTCGTCGTCACCAGCAGCGCGAAGAGAAACTCGCTGTACGAGAGCATGAACGCGAACAGGCCGGTGCCGACGAGGCTCGGCAGGGCGAGCGGGATCGTGATGCGCCGCAGGATGATGGATCGTGTCGCGCCGTCGAGCTGCGCCGACTCTTCGATCGCGGGCGGGATCGTGCGGAAGTACAGCGTGAGGATGAGAATCGTGAACGGCAGGGTGAGCACGGTGTGGACGGCGATGAGGGCCAGATGCCGGTCGAGAAGCCCCAGCCGCTGCACGATGAGGAAGTACGGAACGGCGAGGGCGACCGTGGGGATGAGGCGGCTCAGCGTGATGAAGTAGAACGTCGCCGTCCTTCCGGGGAAGCGCAACCGGGCGTAGGCGTACGCCGCCGGCGCGCCCAGGAGCCAGTTGGCCAGCAGCACGGCGAAGGCCACGATGCCGCTGTTGAGGGCCGCGCGGGGCACTTGGCGGACCTCCTCGGAGATCATCTTCCGCAACTGCCCGCCGACCTGGTAGCTCTGCGGCACCGCGCCCGTGAAGATGTAGCGGTAGTTGTCCAGGACGATCCCGTACCGGAACCACTGCGGGGGGACCGTGAGGATGGCGACTTCCGGCAGCACGCTCGAGACGGCGACCCAGGCGAAGGGTGCCAGGGTGAACAGCAGCACGGCTGCCATCGCCGGGTACACGAGCAGGGCACGCCGCCTCGCCATATCAGGCGCACCTCATGGTTCCGCGCCCAGCAGGGCATCCGCCGGCATCAACCGCATCAAGGCGGCGATGATGCCGAGCGCCAGGGCCGCGATGATGACCGCGAGGGCGAGGCCCTTGCCGAAGCTGAGCATCTTGAACGTCTCGGCCCAGATGAAGTAGCTCAGGACCGTCGTGGCGGTACCCGGCCCGCCCCCGGTCAGCGCAAAGACGAGGTCGAACGCCGTGAGGGCCACGAGGAGCTCGAACAGCGCGACGGTGATGAGCATCGGTTGGATGTGGGGGAGCGTGATGGCGCCGAACGTCCGGAGCCCGCCGGCCCCATCGAGGGCGGCTGCCTCGTAGAGGTCGGAGGGGATCGCCTGCATCGCCGCCAGCAGGAGCACCGCCGCAAGGGGAAACTGCGCCCAGACCTGAGCGACGAGCGTTGCCGCGAAGGCAAGGTGCGGGGTGGTGAGCCACGCCACATATTCGTGGAGGAGCCCGGCCCGGTACAGCACGGCGTTGAGGGCTCCCCAGGAGTCTGCGAAGATGCCCTTCCACAGCACGCCGGCTGCGGTCGCAGGGATGGCCCAGGGGAGCAGGATGGCCACCTTGACGAGGAGGTTGCCCCGGAACCGCTGGGTGAGGAGGATCGCGATGGTGAGGCCGAGGAGCAACACCGCCGGCACGGTGGCGACCGCCAGCAGCGCGGTCCGCAGGAGCGCGAAGCCGAAGTAGGGGCTCTCGAAGACGAGCCGGTAGTTTGCGAGGCCGACGAACGAGGGCGGGAGGATCGGCGACAGCGTCCGGGTGCTCCCGACCAGCGCGTAGCCGACCGGGTAGAGCGTGAAGAGCCCGATGGTGAGCAGGGCGCCCCCCGCCATCGCGTACGCCGCGCGGGCGTCGTCGCGGCGCACGCGCCGGGCCGGGATCGGCGGGACCGCCGCGCGGGGCCGGGCAACGTCGCCGGTGTCGTCCGTCATGGGGAGGGGGCGCCGCCCCGGGGACGGCGCCCCGGGCCGGTTACGCCTTGAACTGCGCCTTGAGCTCCTTCACCTTCTGGGACATCGCGCCGACGGCCTCGTCCACACCCGTTTCCCCTGCGATGGCTCGGACGAGCTGCACGCGGGCGAACTCACCGAACACCCCTTCCCACACCGCGTGGCGCCGGGCGCGGGCCTTGGCCGCCTGGGCCTTGAACACGTCGAAGTCGATCCACTGGCCAAACGACTTCCGCACGTCGGGGTCGTCGTACAGCGGCAGCTGGCCGAACCCCAGGCCCTTCTCGACGGCCCACCGCTTGGCGATCTTGTACTGGCCGCCCGTCTCGCCGCCGAAGTACTCGATGAACCTGATCACCGCGTCCACGGTGTCCTTCCCCTGCTCCACCGCGTACTTCGTCATGTTGTAGAACTTGCACATGCCCTGCGTCTCGTGCGTCGCCCCGGGCATGAGCGCGACCTTGAACTGCCCGGCCAGGGGGGACACCGCTTTGTTGTTGGCCTCGGCCAGGTTGTAGTTCCACAGCACCGTGTAGACGTGCCGCCCCGTGTTGAGCGCCTTGACGACCTCGGTCTCGTGCGGCAGCACCGTTGCCAGCTTCGACTTCACCGCGCCGGCCAGCCAGGCCAGCTGCTGGCGGACGGCGCTCCCGGGCTTGTCGAAGAGCGGGTTGAGGTCCCCGTCGAACCACTCGCCGCCCCGCCCGAAGGCCATCGCTGTGAAGTTGTCATACGTCGTCGGGAGCGACGTCGCGAACTCGAAGACGATCGGGCTCGCGATCCCCTTCGACTGGAGAAACTTGGCCTGATCCGATAGCTCCTCCCACGTCTCCGGCGGCTTCGCGATCCCGTGATCCTTCAGGATCTTGGCGTTGTACTGGAACGTCGTGATGTCCGCGTAGTAGGGGAGCCCGTACATCTTGCCCTGGTAGGTCATGTCCTGCAGGGCGTACCCGACGATCTTCCGGGCATAGTAGCTGCGCGCCTTCGGAAAGTAGTCTTCGAGGGGAACCACCCACCCGGCGCGGGCAAACTCCGGCAGCCAGTCGCCGCCGTTGTACAGCACGTGGATCGGCGCCTTCCCGCTGAGGCGGCTGACCATCGTCTCGTGGTAGTTGTTCCAGGGGATGTCGGTCACCGTGACCGTGACCGTCCGCTTGGCCTCGGCCTCGAACCGCTTGATGTTGTCCTGGATGGTGTCGACGCTGTAGCTCCAGACCGTGAAGTTCAGGTGGATCGGCCGCGACGCCGCGAGGGCCCCGTCCCGCGCCACGAGGGTGCCCAGGCCCCCGGCCGCCGCGTACGCGGTGCCTGCGCCGGCCAGCTTGAGGACCTCCCGCCGGGTCCACCGGCCCTGTCCATGGGATCGGCTTCGCATGGCAGCATCCCTCCCGCGCTCTGGATCCGCATCTCCGGCGGAGCCACCTGCGCCTGGCTCTCAGCCGGTCCTCGCCACCTCCTTCCTCCGGGCCGTGTCGTACCGTCTCACCCGGTCCCTGCAATGCCGCCGCCACGGCAGGGATACGTGCGCCGGCGCCGGTTCCCCTGCTCCCCCGGCCTTGACGCGGTGTGCTATAGTAGGGGGTACCAAACCCGACGACCGGGGCGAGTACGCCTCGCGGTGCCTTCGAGAGACCCGCGCGCGCGGTGGGAGCGCGGGAGGCGCCCGGGCGGAATGGACCCGCGAGGGGCGCGCCGAAACGCGGCATCCACCGCGGAGTAGTCGCCGCCGGCTCCTCCGCCGTGAGCGGGAGGCGGGGACCAGGCCGGTCCTGCCGGATGGCTGTGGTCCCGGAGAGGGCCCCGGCGCGATGTCGGGGAAGTGGGGTGGTACCGCGGGCGGCACAATGGCCTCCCGTCCCGAGGGACGGGGGGCCTTTTCTATTTTGGCCATGGTCGCGCGCAAGGAGGCGGCAGGATGATCGTGGTCATGAGCCCCCGGCATACACGGGCGGAGCGCGAAGGGGTCGTCCGCAAGGTCGAGGAGGCGGGGCTCCGCGCTCAGGTCACGGAGGGCGTGGAGCGCACCGTGATCGGGGTGATCGGCGACAGCCACACCAAGGAGCTGCTCCGGGAGGGCCTTGAGGCGATGGCGGGCGTCGAAAGCGTCGTGCGCATCCTGCAGCCGTACAAGCTCGTGAGCCGGGAATTTCACGGCGGGCGCGACTCGACCGTCTGGGTGCGCAACGTCGCGATCGGGGGCGGGCGCGTCGTCGTGATCGCCGGCCCCTGCTCGGTCGAGAGCCCCAGGCAGGTGATCGAGACCGCCCGGGCGGTCAAGCTGGCTGGCGCGCAGCTGCTCCGCGGCGGCGCCTTCAAGCCGCGCACCTCCCCGTATTCGTTCCAGGGGCTCGAGGAGGACGCCCTCAAGATCCTCGCCGAGGTGCGCGAGGCGACCGGGCTCCCGATCGTCACCGAGGCGATGGACGCGCGCCAGCTCGAGCTCGTCGTCAAGTACGCCGACATGGTGCAGATCGGCGCCCGGAACATGCAGAACTACACCCTGCTGCGGGACGTCGGCCGCGCCGGCCACCCGGTGCTCCTCAAGCGCGGGCCGAGCGCCACGGTCGAGGAGCTGCTGCTGGCCGCCGAGTACATCATGGCCGAGGGCAACAGCAACATCGTGCTCTGCGAGCGCGGCATCCGGACGTTCGAGACCTACACGCGGTACACGCTGGATCTCACGGCGGTGCCGGTGCTCAAGCGCCTGAGCCACCTGCCCGTGATCGTCGACCCCTGCCACGGCACCGGGAAGTGGAAGCTCGTGACCCCGATGGCGCGGGCGGCCGTCGCCGCGGGGGCCGACGGCCTGCTGGTGGAGGTCCACCCCGAGCCCGACCGCGCGCTGAGCGACGGCCCCCAGCAGCTCACCCCGCAGAACTTCGCCGTCATGATGCAGGAGCTGGACGCGATCGCCCTCGCCGTCGGGCGACGCGTCTGAGCCCGGCCAGGCGCATCCCGGGAGAGGCGATGCCCCTCTTCGAGCGCGTCACGATCATCGGGGTGGGCTTGATCGGCGGCTCACTCGGGATGGCCCTGCGCGGGCGCGCGCTGGCCGGGGAGGTGGTGGGCGTCACCCGCGTGCCGGAGACGATCGCGGCGGCCCGCGCGCGCGGCGCGATCGACCGCGGCACGGTGGATCCGGTGGAGGGCGTGGACGGAGCGGACCTCGTGGTGCTCGCGACGCCGCCGGACCTCGTCGTGCCGATGGCGCGGCGGGCGCTGCCCCACCTGCGCGCCGGCGCGCTCGTGACCGACGTCGCGAGCGTCAAGGCGGAGATCGTCCGCGCGATCGAGGCGCTCCTCCGCCCCGGCAGCCGGGTGGCGTTTCTCGGCGGCCACCCGATGGCCGGCAACGAGGGCCGCGGGATCGCGGCGGCCGCGGCCTCCCTGTTCGAGGGTGCGGTCTATCTGCTGACGCCGACCCCGCGCACGCCGGCGGACGCGTGCGAGCGCCTCACCGGCCTCGCGCGCGCCCTGGGGGCGCGGCCCGTGGCGATGGATCCGGAGGCGCACGACCGCGCCGTCGCGGTCGTGAGCCACCTCCCGTACCTCGTGGCCGCGGCGCTCGTCGGCATCTGCGGGTCCGCGGGGAACGCGGCGGGCCCGGCGTTTCTCGGCGCGACGCGGGTGGCCGGCAGCCCCGTGGAGATGTGGGCGCAGATCTGCCGCCTCAACCGTGAGCCCATCCAGGGCGCCCTGCGGGCGTTCCGCGAGGAGCTCGCCCGGCTCGAGGCGGCGCTTGCGGACGGCGACGGGTTCGATGCGCTGCTCGAGCGCGCCCGGCGGGCCCGGTTGCGGCTGCGCGAGCGGTCGCAGCCCGCCGGGCGCCCCGCGCGCGGGGCGCGGGAGGACGGATAGGAGCGGCGATGGCGCGGACGGTGGTCCTGGAACCGGGTGCGGCGGAGTTCGATCGCCGAGCGCGCGAGGGCAACCTCGTCCCGGTCTCGTGCGAGGTGCTCGCGGATCTCGACACGCCGATCTCGGCGTTCCTGCGTCTGCGTCACCTGCCGCACGCGTTTCTCCTGGAGAGCGCCGAGGGCAGCAGCAAGCTCGCCCGCTACTCCTTCCTGGGCGCCCGTCCCCGGCTCACCCTGCGCGCCTGGCCGGACGGCGTCGAGATCGTGGAGGACGGGGCGAGGCGCGTGCGGGCGCAGGACCCGCTCGCCGCCGCGCGCGAGATCCTCGGGCGATACCGCCCGGTCGAGGATCCGACCCTGCCGCGGTTCTACGGTGGGCTGGTCGGGTATTTCTCGTACGACCTGGTCCGCACGCTCGAGCGCCTCCCGCACCAGCCTCCCGACGACCGTCACCTTCCGATCCTGCACCTCGCCCTCGCCGATACCGTGATGGTCTTCGACCACCTCCGCCACCGCATTCGTATCGTCGCGAGCGCGTGCGTCGACGACGGCGCCGAGCGGGCGTACCGGGCGGCGCGGGACCGCATCGAGGAGTGGCTGGACCTGCTGCGGCGGCCCCTCCCCCCGCCGACGGCGGCCTCCCCGGGCCGGCTCAACATCCGGTCCAACATGACGCGCGAGCAGTATCTCGCGGCCGTGGAGCGGTGCCGGGACTACATCTACGCCGGGGACGCGTTCCAGATCGTCCTGTCGCAGCGCTTCGCCGTGGACGTCGGTGGGCTCGACCCGCTCGCGATCTACCGGGCGCTCAGGGCGATCAACCCGTCCCCGTTCATGTTCTACCTGGCGGGCGACGAGGCGACGCTCGTCGGCGCCTCCCCGGAGTTGCTGGTGCGCCTGGAGGGCGACCTCGTGGAGATGCGCCCGATCGCCGGCACGCGGCGGCGCGGCCTCACCGAGGACGAGGACCGGCGGCTGGCCGAGGAGATGCTGGCCGACGAGAAGGAGCGGGCCGAGCACGTCATGCTCGTGGACCTCACGCGGAACGACGTCGGCCGGATCTCCCGGTACGGCACCGTCCGGGTGCCCGAGCTGATGACGGTCGAGCGCTACTCGCATGTCATGCACATCGTCAGCCTCGTCCAGGGGCGCCTGGCTCCGGGCCGCGACGCGTTCGACGTGCTGCGCGCCGTCTTCCCGCACGGGACCGTGAGCGGGGCGCCCAAGGTCCGCGCGATGGAGATCCTCGACGAGCTGGAGCCCACGGCGCGGGGCCCGTACGCGGGCGCGGTGGGCTACGTGGGGTTCGGCGGCGCGCTCGACACCTGCATCGCGATCCGGACGCTTGTCATCAAAGACGGCGTGGCCTACGCGCAGGCCGGCGGCGGGATCGTGGCCGACTCGGCGCCCGCGTGCGAATACGACGAGACGATCAACAAGGCCAAGGTGTTGGTCCGGGCGATCGAGCTGGCCGGGCGCGGGCTGTGAGGTGACGCATGATCCTCGTGATCGACAACTACGACTCGTTCACCTATAACCTCGTGCAGTACCTGGGCGAGCTGGGGGAGGATCCCCGGCCCTTCCGGAACGACGCGATCACAGTCGAGGGGATCGCGGCGATGGCGCCCGAGGCGATCGTGATCTCGCCCGGCCCGTGCACCCCCGCCGAAGCCGGCGTCAGCACGGCCGCGGTGGCGGCGCTCGCCGGGACGATCCCGATCCTGGGCGTCTGCCTGGGCCACCAGTGCATCGGCGCCGCGTGCGGCGCATCGGTGGTGCGCGGACGCTTCCCGGTTCACGGCAAGACGTCGCGGATCTTCCACGATGGCCGGACGATCTTCGAGGGCCTGCCCAGCCCGTTCGTGGGCACGCGCTACCACTCGCTCGTCGTGGACGACGCGAGCCTGCCGCCGCCGCTGGAGGTCTCCGCCCGCACCGAGGACGGGGTCGTCATGGGGGTCCGCCACCGCACCGCGCTCGTGGAGGGCGTGCAGTTCCACCCGGAGTCCGTCCTGACCGAGCACGGGCACGCGCTGCTTCGGAACTTCCTCGCGCTGGCCCGGCGGGGTGCGCGGGACGGGTCGGCCGCCCCCGCCCCGCGTCCATCCGGCGGGCGCGCGGCGTCGGGGAGCGCCGACTACGTCGCCGGAGGGAGATAGCCCGATGCCGCTTCGGCCCGCGCTCGCCAAGGTCGTCTCCCGCCAGGCGCTCACCGAGGAGGAGGCCCACCGGGCCATGGGCCTGATCATGGACGGCGAGGCCACGCCGGCTCAGATCGCGGCGTTCATCACCGCGCTCGCCGTGCGCGGGGAGACCGTCGAGGAGATCACGGGGTTTGCCCGCGCGATCCGCGAGCGCGCCGTCACGATCTGCCCCCGCGCCGACCACCTCGTGGACATCGTGGGGACCGGAGGGGACCGGCTCAACACGTTCAACATCTCGACCGCGACGGCGTTCGTCGTCGCCGGCGCCGGCGGCCACGTGGCCAAGCACGGCAACCGTGCCGCGAGCAGCAGGAGCGGCAGCGCCGACGTGCTCGAGGCCCTCGGGATCAACCTGGACGCCCCGCCCGACGTCGTCCAGGAGTGCGTCGAGGAGATCGGGTTCGGGTTCCTGTTCGCGCCGCGCTTCCACCCGGCGTTCAAGCACGCGCTGGGGCCGCGGCGCGAGATCGGCATCCGCACGGTCTTCAACATCCTCGGTCCCCTGACCAACCCGGCGGGGGCGCGCCGGTACCTGCAGGGCGTGCCGAGTTTGGCGCACACGGAGGTGATGGCGCGGGTCCTCGCGCAGCTCGGCGCCGAGCGCGCGTTCGTCGTGCACGGCCAGGATGGCATGGACGAGATCTCGATCTGCGCTCCGACCCAGGTCTCCGAGGTCGCCGACGGCACCGTCCGCACGTACACGCTCGCGCCGGAGGAGCTGGGCTTTCGGCGGGCCCCGCTCGAGGCGCTGCGGGGCGGCTCCCCCGAGGAGAACGCGCAGATCTGTGTGAGCATCCTCCGGGGGGAGCGGAGCGCGCGGCGCGACATCGTCCTCGCCAACGCCGCGGTCGCGCTGGTGGCGGCCGGCCTCGCGCAGACGGTCCCGGACGGGGTGGCACGTGCCGCCGAGAGCATCGATAGCGGCCGCGCCTACGCGAAGCTCGAGGCGCTGCGCCTGAAGACGAAGTTCGCGTAGGCGGGCGCCGCCCGCCGGGCGAGCGGCGTGGCCCGAAGGGGGAGAGGACGCTGGGACTCCTGCAGCAGATCGTGGCGCACAAGGGCGAGGAGCTGGCCGAGCGGAGGCGGCGGATCCCGCTCCGGGAGGTCCGCGCCCGCGCGCTCGACGCACCGCCGCCGCGGCCGTTCCGCGCGGCCCTGCGGCCGCCGGAGCCCGGCGCGGCGCGCGGCGCTCCCCCGGCCCGCGGCGGCACCGGCGCCGGGGAGGTCCGGCTTGTCGCCGAGGTCAAGGGCGCCTCGCCGTCGGCCGGCACGATCCGCGAGGAGTTCGACCCGGCCGCGATCGCGCGCGCGTACGCGGCGGCCGGCGCGGCGGCCGTCTCGGTGCTCACGGACACGCGGTTCTTCCGCGGGGCGGACGAGCACCTGACCCGGGTGCGGCAGGTCGTGGCGGTCCCGGTGCTGCGCAAGGACTTCGTGCTCGACCCATACCAGGTGTACGAGGCGCGGGTGCTCGGGGCGGACGCGGTCCTGCTGATCGTATCGATCCTGCCCCGCGGGGCGCTCGAGGAGCTCCAGGGCACGGCCGCGGCGCTGGGCATGGCCGCCCTCGTCGAGGTTCACGACGAGCACGAGCTGGCGCGGGCGCTGGACACGCGCGCGTCGCTTCTCGGGATCAACAACCGCGACCTGGATACGCTCGAGACGTCGCTTGAGGTCACCCGCCGGCTGCGGCCGTCCGTCCCGCCCGAGGTCGTGGTCGTCGGCGAGAGCGGCATCGAGGAGCGCGCGCACGTCGAGGAGATGGCACGCCTGGGCGTCGATGCCGTCCTGGTGGGCACCGCCCTCATGCGGGCGCGCGACCCGGCGGCCCGTCTGCGGGAGCTGCTGGGGCGGGAGGGATAGAGACGGGACGCCGGACCCGCGGAAGGAGAGGCCATGGCTGAGACGCAGATCGCTGAGACGCTCCCACACCGCGCCGCCGCGGCGCCGCGGGGGAGGCTCCTGACCGGCGACCGCCCGACGGGCGCGCTCCACCTGGGCCACTACGTCGGCTCGCTCGAGAACCGGCTCCGGCTGCAGGACGAGTACGAGTGCTTCTTCCTCATCGCCGACTACCACGTGCTCACGACCGGGGCCGACCGCACCCGCGAGATCGCCCAGCACGTCCACGAGCTGCTCCTCGACTACCTGAGCGTCGGGATCGATCCGGAGCGGAGCACGATCTACCTGCAGTCGCTCGTGCCGGAGGTGGCGGTGCTGCACCTGATCTTCTCGATGCTGACCACGGTGCCGCGCCTCCAGCGCGTGCCGACGCTCAAGGAAGTGATGCGGGATCTCAAGCTCGAGACCGCCAGCTTGGGACTGCTGTCGTATCCCGTGCTCCAGGCCGCCGACATCCTGATGGTGCGCGCTCAGGTCGTGCCGGTGGGCAAGGATCAGGCGAGCCACCTCGAGGTGACCCGGGAGCTGGCCCGGCGATTCAACGAGATGTACGGGCCGGTGTTCCCCGAGCCCGAGACGATCGTGGGGCGGGTGCCCACGCTCGTTGGCACGGACGGCCAGGCCAAGATGAGCAAATCGCTCGGCAACGCGATCTTCCTGTCGGACGACGCGGAGACGGTCCGCCGGAAGGTCATGGGGATGTTCACCGATCCGACGCGGATCCACCCCACGGACCCCGGGCACGTCGAGGGGAACCCGGTGTTCATCTACCACGACGCCTTCAACAAGGATCGCGCGGAGGTCGAGGAACTCCGGGAGCGGTACCGCGCGGGGACCGTGGGCGACGTCGAGGTGAAGAAGCGCCTCGCCCGCGCCCTCAACGAGTTCCTGGATCCGATTCGCGCACGCCGGGCCGCCTGGGCCGCCGCCCCGGCGCGGCTCGAGGAGATCATCGTGGAAGGCAGCCGCGTCGCGCGCCGGGAGGCACAGGAGACCCTCGCGCTGTGCCTGGACGCGATGGGGATGGACTACTTCCGGGCCGCGCGCGTGGGCGTGTAGAGAGGCCGGAGGCCGCGCCATGGTGGATGGCCGCGCCGGTGCCGTGCGCGTCAAGATCTGCGGGATCCAGCGGCTCGAGGACGCCCTCGCCGCGGTCTCCGCCGGCGCGGACGCGATCGGCTTCAACTTCTGGCGGCCCGGCCGTCGCTACATCGCGCCCGAGACGGCGCGCGCGATCGCGCGCGGCCTGCCGCCGTTTGTGACGCGGGTCGGGGTCTTCGCGGACGAGGACGCGGAGACGGTCCGGAGGATCGCCGGCCTGTGCGGCCTCGACGCGTTGCAGCTGCACGGCGCAGAGAGCCCTGAGTTCTGCCGCCAGTTCGACCGGCCGGTGATCAAGGGGATCAAGGTGCGCGGCCCCGAGAGCCTGCGCGACCTCGAGAGGTACCAGGTCGCGGCGTTCCTCCTCGACGCGCACGTCCCCGGCGAGATGGGAGGCACCGGGCGCACGTTCGACTGGACGCTTGCCGCGCGGGCGCGGGCGGCCGGGCCCGTGATCCTCTCGGGGGGCCTCACGCCCGACAACGTGACGGAGGCGATCCGGGCGGCGGAGCCCTACGCGGTGGATGTCGCCTCGGGCGTCGAGACGGACGGCCGGAAGGACCCGGCGAAGATCCGGGCGTTCGTCGCGCAGGTGCGCGCGTGGAACGCCGCCGCGGCGACAGGGCGGGGGCCGGAGGTGACGTGATGGGGGTGCAGGGACAGACGGGCGTGCGGCCGCGGGGACGGTACGGCATCTACGGCGGCCGCTACGTGCCGGAGACGCTGATCCCGGCGCTCGAGGAGCTGGAAGCCGCCTACGAGGAGGCGCGTCGCGATCCCGCGTTCGCTGCCCACCTCGAGCGCTGCCTGCGATCCCTGTGCGGCCGCCCGACCCCGCTGTACTTCGCGCAGCGCCTCACCGAGGCGCTCGGCGGCGCCCGGATCTACCTGAAGCGTGAGGACCTCCTGCACACCGGTGCGCACAAGATCAACAACACCGTCGGCCAGGTGCTGCTGGCCGTGCGCATGGGGAAGCGCCGGATCATCGCCGAGACGGGCGCCGGGCAGCATGGCGTTGCCACCGCGGCGACGGCCGCAGCGTTCGGCCTGCCGTGCGACGTCTACATGGGCACGGACGACATGGAGCGGCAGGCCCTCAACGTCTTCCGCATGCGGCTCCTCGGGGCCCGCGTCGTGCCGGTGGACGGGGGCAGCCGGACGCTCAAGGACGCGATCAACGAGGCGCTCCGTGACTGGGTGACCAACGTGCGCGACACGTTCTACGTGATCGGCTCGGTCGTGGGCCCTCACCCGTACCCGATGCTCGTCCGCGACTTTCAATCCGTGATCGGCCGGGAGGCGCGCGCGCAGATCCTCGAGGCGGAAGGCCGCCTGCCGGACTGCTGCGTCGCGTGCGTGGGGGGAGGCAGCAACGCGATGGGCCTCTTCCACCCGTTCAAGGACGACGCCGGCGTCGCGCTGGTCGGCGTGGAGGCCGGCGGGCTCGGCCTCGCGACCTGCCGGCACGCCGCGACCCTCTGTGCCGGCAGCCCAGGCGTGCTGCACGGCGCGCTGAGCTATCTCCTGCAGGACGCCGATGGCCAGGTGCGCGCCACTCACTCGATCTCGGCCGGGTTGGACTACCCCGGCGTCGGTCCGGAGCACGCGTACTTGAAGGACACGGGCCGGGCCCAGTACGTCGCGGTCACCGACGCGGAGGCGCTCGAAGGGTTCCACCTCCTCTCGCGCACCGAGGGTATCATCCCCGCTCTCGAGCCGGCCCACGCGGTCGCCTACCTGACGCGTCTGGCCCCCGCCCTCGGGCGCGACAAGGTGATCGTCCTCGGCCTGAGCGGCCGCGGCGACAAGGATGTCGAGACCGTGGCCAAGGCGACGGGCGACGACCTGACCCGGCGGCCATGACGCCGACGCCCGATCGGGCCGCCGGGGCTCCCCGCGCCCCCTCCGTGGCGCTCCGGGGCAGCGCCGCCGCCGGCCCGGACGCGGCACTCGCGGCGAACCGTCTCGTGCGGGCGCTCGCCGGCCTTGCGGCCGCGGGCCGCAAGGCGCTCATCCCGTACATCATGGCCGGCGACCCGGACCCGCCGTCGACGGAGCGGCTCGTGGGAGTGCTCGTCGCCGCCGGCGCGGACGCGATCGAGCTCGGGGTGCCGTTCAGCGACCCTATCGCGGACGGGCCGGTCAACCAGCGCGCCGGCCTCCGGGCCCTCGCGCACGGCATGGCGCTGCGGCCGGCGCTCGACCTCGTCTCCCGCCTGCGGAAGCGGACCCAGGTGCCGCTCGCGTTCATGACCTACTACAACCTGCTGCTCCGCCACGGCGTCGGCGCCTTCTGCCGAGACGCGGTCGCCGCGGGGCTCGACGGCATCATCGTCGCAGACCTGCCGCCGGAGGAGGGCGACGAGCTGATCGCGGAAGCCCGCCAGGCCGGCCTCGCGACGGTCTTCCTCCTCGCGCCCACGAGCACCGAGGCGCGGATCCGCGCCGTCGCGGCCGCGTCCACGGGCTTCATCTACTGCGTCTCGCGCACCGGCGTCACCGGGGTCCGGGACGAGCTGCCGGAGGGGCTCGCAGAGCTGGTCGCGCGGATCAAGGCGCAGTCCGGGACGCCGGTGTGCGTGGGCTTCGGCATCGGCCGGCCCGCGCAGGCACGGCAGGTCGCCCGGATCGCGGACGGCGCGATCGTCGGGAGCGCGCTCGTCCGGATGCTCGAGGAGAGGCCCGACGACCTCGGCCGGGTGGGCGCCCTCGTGCGCGCGCTCAGGCTCGCGATCGACGAGGGGGGCGCGTAGCGGTCGCACCGCCGGGTGGAGGGAGCCGGCGGGCGATCGGTGAACCACCGCTGTGCTGCCCGCGTAGGTGGTGATGGGGGCAGCGCACTCGGGATGCCAGCACGCCCCTCCACGAGGAGGCCGCGTCCATGCAATCGGGGCCGGGCGCTCCCGCGCCTGCACACGTGATCGAGGGGCTCGAAGGGGTCGTCGCCGCGGCGAGCCGGATCTGCTTCGTCGACGGTCTCGAGGGCCGCCTGCTGTACCAGGGCTACGATATCCACGACCTCGCCGCGCACGGCACGTTCGAGGAGGTGGCGTACCTGCTGTGGCACGGGGAGCTGCCGACCCGGCCCCAGCTCGACGCGCTCCGCCGCGACCTCGCCGCCGCCCGGGCGCTCCCCGAGCCGGTGGCGACCCTGGTGGCGGCGGCCCCCCGGGACGCGCTCCCGATCGACGTGCTCCGCACCGCGGTGTCGGCGCTCGGGCTCCATGATCCCGAGGCTCGGGACAACTCGCGGCCGGCCAACCTCCGGAAGGCCGTGCGCCTGACCGCCCAGATCGCCACGATCGTCGCGGCAATCGATCGGGTGCGCACCGGCCAGACCCCGGTCGCGCCCGACCCAGGTCTCGGCCACGCCGCCAACTTCCTCGCCATGCTCTGGGGCCGGCGCCCCGACGAGACGAGCGTGCGCGCCGTCGATGTCGCGCTGATCCTCCACGCCGACCATGAGCTCAACGCCAGCACGTTCTCAGCCCGCGTCACCGCGGCGACGCTGTCGGACATGCACTCCGCGATCACCTCCGCGCTCGGCACGCTCAAGGGCCCGCTCCACGGAGGCGCCAACGAGGCGGTGATGCGCATCCTTCTTCAGATCGGCGAGCCGTCCAGGGCCGTCCCGACGATCCGGGAGATGCTCGCCGCCGGAAAGAAGATCCCCGGCTTCGGACACCGGGTCTACAAGACGGAAGACCCGCGCGCCACGCACTTGCGCCGCATGTCGGAGGAGCTCGGGCGGCGGACCGGACAGCTGAAGTGGTTCGAGATCTCGCGGGCGATCGAGCAGTTCATGCTGCAGGAGAAGCGCCTGCACTGCAACGTCGACTTCTACTCCGCCTCGTGCTACTACGCGCTCGGGATCCCGCTCGACCTGTTCACGCCGTTGTTCGCCGTGAGCCGGATCAGCGGGTGGACCGCGCACGTCCTGGAGCAGCTCGCGGACAACCGGCTGATCCGCCCGCGGGCAGAGTACGTGGGCCCGCGCAACCGGACGTACGTGCCGCTCGAGAAACGGTAAGGCAGCCGTCCCGCGAGGTCGAAGTCGGGGTCGTCGCGGCGATCGGCGACGGATGCCGTGCCCGCCCTGCGGCCGGCGGTCCCGCGAGGGTTGCGCGAGGGGAGGCGGCGTGAGGGAAGCACTGGGGAACGCCGGCCAGGTCGAAGCATACCGCGCGGCGGACGGGCGGCTCGTGGGGCTCTACGTGCCCGCCACCTTCACGGACTACACGAGCTTTCCGCCGTTTGTCGATACGCCCGAGGAGCAGGCGCACCTGGCGCAGGCCTACAAGGTCGTCAGCCCGCAGCGCGAGCGGGAGACAAAGGCCCACCTGACCGCTGACGAGCTCCCCCTGCAGATCGTGGTGCTCAACCGCGATGCCGGGGCCTACGTCCGTCCCCACTACCACGTCAACGATCGGCCGGCTGCCTCCCCCACCAGGCACCAGATCCTGGTGTGCCAGCACGGCCGGGTGCGGGTGGCCCTCTACACGACCGAGGGGGACCGGCTGGGGCGGGTCGTCCTGCGGCCGGGAGACCTCGTCCTCCTCTGCGAGGGCCACTCGCTGGAGTTCCTCGAGCCGCGCACGAAGGTCATCGAGATCAAGATGGGACCCTTCCCCGGGAGCGATGCCGCCGACAAGGTCGATCTGGACGTGGACCGCGGGCCCCTCGGGGAGACCGTCTGACAGGGGGCGCCCGGCGCGGGCGCTCACCCGACGATATCCTCGCCCCCGTCGACCCCGATCACGTTGCCGGTGATCCACTCGGTGCCGGGCTGCGACAGCGCGGCGATCGCCCGCGCCACGTCCTGAGGGGTCGTGAGCCGGCCCGAGGGATTACGCTTCCGCGCGCTCTCGGCGATCAGCTCGTGACCGGGGATCTTGCGGAGCGCCGGCGTGTCGGTCACGCCCGCCCGGATCGCGTTCACCGCGATGCCGCGCGGCGCGAGCTCCATCGCGAGCTGGCGGACGTGCGACTCGAGAGCCGCCTTCGCCGCCGAGACCGCGCCGTAGTACGGCAGCACCCGTGTGCCCCCGGCGCTCGTCATCGCATAGACCTTGGCCCCCCGCCGGATCAGCCCGGCGTGCACCAGGTCCTGGACCCAGTACACCAGGCTGTGCGCCATCACGTTGAGGGTCATGTCCATCTGCGCCTCGGTGATCTGATCGCGCGGGTCCTCGGCGATGTAAGGGCGGAGGTTCCCGAACGCCAGCGAGTGCAGCAGCACCCGGATCGTGCCCGTCGGGCCCACCTCTTCCCTCGCACGGGCGAGCACCTCGATTCGCCGCTCGGGGTCGGCCGCGTTCACGTTGAAGAACACGGCCTTTCGGCCGGCCGCTCGGACCGCATCGAGCACCTCCTCCACGTGCGGGAGCGTGGCCTTGCGATCGAGATGCACGCCGATGATGTCGTAGCCCGACCGCGCCAGCTCGAGGCTCGTGGCTTCCCCGAACCCGCTGCTCGCGCCCAGGACCAGGGCCCACAGCTGCTCGTCGTCCATCGTGCCCTCCGTGTGCCTCCGCATGCCCGGTCGCCGTCCTCCGCCAGGGCACTTCGTCCCCGGGCCCGCCGTCCCCTCGGGTGGCGCGGCGTGAGCCGCGGGAGCCGGGGTCCCGCGGCCGCGGTCCACCAAAGGACTGGCGCGGCCGCGTAGAGAAGTGGCCTTGCCATCGGAGACGCGGTGGGCCGACGATGCGGTCGACGAAGGAGCAGAGCCGGAGGGTCGCGCAGCGGCGCGTGAGCGCAGCCGCCTCCGGCCCGAACGGGGCCTCCCCCGAGGGCCCCCGGGTCAGGCATCACACGTTCTACGGCGTGCCCCCGTACGACGGCGCGGCCCGCGGGCGCACCGATGTCGCGTTCCTCGGCGTTCCCTTCGACCTGGGCACCACGCTGCGGCCCGGGACACGATTCGGGCCGGAGGCTGTGCGCGCCGCATCGGCATGGTGGCAGTACGCGCGGGACGATGGCGCCGCGGCCGAGGGCTGGTACGACCTCGACCGGCAGCGATGGATCCTCCGGGGCGTGACCATGGCCGACTGGGGCGATGTCCGGATCACGCCGGCGGATATCGGGGTGAACCTGGATCGGATCACGGAGGGCGTGCGCTCGATCCTGGCGGCCGGCAGCCTGCCGGTCGTGATCGGCGGGGACCACGCGATCACGTACCCCGCGATCCGGGCGTTCGGGGGCCGCGGCCCGCTGCACGTGGTACAGTTCGACAGCCACCAGGACTTCGTCGACGAGCGGCACGGCGTCCGCCTCGGGCACGGCAACGCGATGCGCCGGGCGTCCGAGCTGCCGTTCGTCACCGGCATCTCGCAGATCGGGCTCAGGGGCCTGCAGAAGTACACCGAGCCGCTCGAGGCCTCCCGGCGCTACGGGGTTCGCGTCGTCACCGCGTCCGATCTCCGCCGGCGCGGTCCGCGGGCCGCCACCGCGTGCGTGCCCGCCGGCGGCGCGTGTTACCTGACGCTCGACATCGACGTGCTGGATATCGCCACCGCTCCCGGCACCGGCACCCCGGAGCCCGGCGGCTTGGCGTACGCGGAAGTGCGCGACGCGATCCGCGCCGTTGCCCGCCGCTGCCGGATCGTGGGCGTCGATCTCGTCGAGGTCTCGCCGCCCTACGACTGGGCCGAGGTCACGGCGCGCGCCGCCGCGCGGCTGGTGCTGGACGCGCTGAGCGCGATCTTCGATGGGCGGCCCCGGGCAGGGGGAGCCCGCGGGCCGGACAGCCCGGCACACGCACCGCGGAGGAGGGAGAACCATGGGTAGGGCGGCAGGGAGCGGAAGGGTATCGCGGCGGCGGTTCCTGCGCGGGCTCGCCGCGGGCGGCGCTGTGCTCGGGGCCGGCGCCGCGGGCCTCGCCGATGTCTTCCGGACGGCGCCGGCCGCCGCGGCCGGCGCCCCCGCGGACACGCTCATCGTGGCCCAGGATACGGCCGTCCAGACGTTCGACCCGCAGATCGTCTACGACAACACCGTCCGCATCACGCGCGGGATCTACGAGCCGCTCGTCGGCCTGCAGGGCAGCACGCCGAGGATCGTGCCCAAGCTCGTCACCTCGTGGAGCTCCTCGCCCGACATCAAGCAGTGGACCCTCAAGCTGCGCTCCGGCGTCAAGTTCCACGACGGGACCCCGTTCGACTCCGACGCCGTCAAGGTGACGATGGAGCGTCTCATCAAGATCAACCGCGGCTTTGCGTACGCGTTCAAGCCCCTGGTCGCGAGCGTCGAAACGCCGGATGCCCAGACCGTCCGCGTCAACCTCAATGCACCCGACGCCTCGTTCATCGCGAAGCTCGCGGCGATCTCCGGCAACCTGGTTGTGAGCCCCAAGGCGGTGCGGGAGCACGCCGCTGGCGACGACCTCGCCCAGGGGTGGCTGAAGGAGCACGCGGTGGGCACCGGGCCGTACATGCTCGCGAGTTATGACAAGGGAGCCCAGCAGGTGGTCCTGACGCAGTTTGCGGGCTACTGGGGCGGCTGGGCCGGCCCACACGTGAGGCGCATCATCTTCAAGATCGTGCCCGAGGCATCGACGCAGCGGCTGATGGTCGAGCGCGGCGAGGCGGACATCGTCACGATTGTGGCGCCCGACCTCATCGACGCGCTCGCCAAGGAGCCGGGCATCACCATCAGCGAGAGCCCAACGATGCGGATCTTCTACATCGCGATGCACTGCCAGCGCGAGCCGCTCAAGGACGTGAAGATCCGGCAGGCGATCTCGTACGCGTTCGATTATGAGGGCGCGAAGCAGGCGATCTTCAACGGCAAGCTCGCCCCGCTCAACGGTCCGTTGCCCGACAACGATCCCGCGCACCTGGCGCCCGCGGACAAGCCGTACCGGTTCGACATGCAGAAGGCCAAGCAGCTCCTCGGTGAATCCAGCCGGCCGAACGGCGGCTTCACGCTGAGCCTGTTCCTGTTCCAGGGCGACCCCACGTTCCGGAAGGCGGCGGAGATCCTGCAGGCCCATCTCAAGGAGCTGAACATCGGGGTGAGCATCCAGGAGCTGTCGTCGTCCGTGCTGCTCGAGAAGGCCGGCAAGCCGGAGACCGCCCCGGACCTTCTGCCGGTGCGCAACTACCCCGACTACGCCGATCCCTCCGCGATGATCTCGGCGACCTTTGGCAAGGACGCGTGGGGCACGGCCGGGTGGAACTTCAGCTTCTACGCGAACGACCGCGTCGAGCAGCTACTCAAGCAGGCCAACGAGACGACGAACCAGCCGCAGCGGCTTCGGATGTTCCGGGACGCGCAGCGCATCATCGTCCAGGAAGCGGCGGCCGTCTTCATCGGGACGCTCATCAATCGCGTCGCCATGCGCAGCACGGTCAAGGGCTTTCTGTACAACCCGTTGCTCGGCAACACGTTCGACCTCTACCGGATCTACAAGTCGTGAACGGCGGAGCCGGCGCCCACCCGTGGGCGCCGGCTCCGCCGTGTTCCCCCCGTGGCCCGCTACATCGTGAGGAGGCTCGCCCTGCTCCCGCCGCTCCTGCTCGGCGTGAGCTTCCTGCTCTTCCTCCTCACGCACCTGGTCCCGGCCGACCCCGCCAAGCTGGTCGCGGGCGAGCACGCGGGCCCGGAGCAGATCGCGGCTGTGCGGAGGGCGTTCGGCCTGGACCGGCCGCTCCCCCAGCAGTACCTGATCTATCTGGCCCACCTGGCGCGCGGGGACCTCGGCACGTCCATGCGCACCAACAGCTCCGTGCTCGACGACCTGCGCACCTACTTCCCGGCGACGCTTGAGCTCACCGCGGCCGCGATGCTCGCGACGGTGCTGCTCGGCGTGCCGCTCGGCATGGTTGCGGCGATCGGGCGGGGCGGCCTCTCCGACCTCGTCGCACAGTTTGCGAGCCTGAGTGGCCTCTCGCTTCCGATCTTCGTCTTCGGGATCCTGACGCAGCTCGTGTTCTCGCGGTGGCTGGGCTGGCTGCCCCTCGCCGGGCGGCTGGCGACCGGGGACTCGCCGCCGGCGCACATCACGGGTCTGTACGTCGTCGACAGCCTGCTGACCGGTAACCTCGCGACGCTCACAAGCGCCCTTGTCCACCTCGTGCTGCCCACCGTGACGCTGGCCCTGGCCTCCCTCGCGCCAACGGCGCGGATGACGCGGTCGGCGATGCTCGAGATCCTGTCCCACGACTACATGCGCACCGCGTGGGCCAAGGGCGTCGCGCCGGTCCACGTCTACGTCCGGCACGGCCTGCGCAACGCGTTGATCCCGGTGCTGACGATCGTGGGCCTGCAGGTGAGCGCCCTGCTGGGCGGGGTCTTCATCGTGGAGCTCATCTTTGCCTGGCCCGGCCTGGGGCTCTACAGCGTGGAGGGCATCGTTTCCCTCGATTACTCCGCGATCATGGGGAGCGCGCTTCTGCTGACCGTGATCTACGTCATCGTCAACCTCGCCGTGGACGTGCTGTATGCTGTCCTCGACCCGCGCATCCGCTACTGAGGTCGCCGGCCCGCGCGCCGGCACGAGCTTTGTCGCGCTCTCGCTGCGCGCGCTCGTGCGCATGCCGGCCGCCTGGATCGGCGCGACCATCGTGACGTTCCTGCTCGTCCTGGCCGTTGCCGGCCGGGCGGCGGCGCCGTTCGACCCCCTCCGGATCGCGCCGCTCGACAAGCTTCTGCCGCCGTCGGCCGCGCATCCCTTCGGCACCGACGACCTCGGCCGGGACCTCCTGAGCCGGGTCATCGCCGGCGCCCGCATCTCCCTCGCCGTCGGCGTGCTCGTGCTCGCGATCGCGATGACCGTCGGCGTGGGCCTCGGGCTGATCGCCGGATACTGGGGCGGGTGGATGGATGAGGTCATCATGCGCACGACCGACGTCTTCCTCTCCTTCCCCAGGCTCGTCCTCGCGGTCGCGATCGCCGCGACGCTGGGTCCCGGCCTCTACAACGCCATGGTCGCGGTCGCCCTGTCCTGGTGGCCGTGGTACACGCGGCTCGTGCGCGGGCAGCTGCTCTCACTGCGCGAGCAGGAGTTCGTCCTCGCGATCGTCTCGCTGGGAGCCAGCCGGCCCCGGATCCTTTTGCACCACCTCTTGCCGAACGTCGGCACGACCATCGTCATCGAGGCGTCGATCGACTTCGGATACGCGATCCTGGCAACCGCTGGCCTCAGCTTCATCGGCCTGGGGGCGCAGCCGCCGACACCCGAGTGGGGCTCGATGATCGCGCAGGCCCGCAGCTACATGATCGACGCGTGGTGGTACCCGGCGTTCCCGGGCATCGCGATCTTCCTGGCGGTGCTCGGGTTCAACCTGCTCGGGGATGCCATCCGCGACGCCTTCGACCCGCGGCTGAGGTCGGCGAGATAGCCGGGGCCCGGCGACGGGAGGCAGCGGCCCGGGACGTGGGTGCCTCGCGCCGCCGCGCTGCGGAGCGCAACTGGTCTGCTTCGCGATAGCGTGCCCCAAGCGGCTCAAGCGGCTGCCGACGTGGCCCCAGAGGTCCTCAACGGGGAACTGAGAGGGCTGAGAGGGCCAACGGCCCGCAGCCCACCGAAGAATATGATAGAATCGAGGCTGCGGGCCGTTAGCTCAGCGGGTAGAGCGCCGGGCTTTTAACCCGGGCGTCGGGGGTTCGAGTCCCTCACGGCCCACATTCTCACGGGCTAGCGGGGCGCCGAAAACCGGACCGCCCCAAGACCCCTGTCTCGCCGTCCCGGGGCCTGGCCGGGACCGATCGCCTCTCGGGTCCCCCGAGCGTTTGTGGATCAGGATTGAGGTGGAGGTTCGGGAGCCCTGCTCGTGGCGCTCCTGACGTAGCAGGAGGCTCAGGTGACAGACGGCGTATGATGCGGTCGCGGGAGCGGAGGTCCGTGGCAGTGGGCAAGGCAGTGCGGGCGCGCTACCCGCGATCCTACATCTGTCGATGGCGCGGTCGAGTCGACGTGCGCCGATCGTCGGATACTACTGTGAGCAAACCGCGCTCGAGGGCAAAGACGGCGGCCTGCGATCGGTTCTTCAGGCCGAGCTTCAGATAGAGGCGCCTCAGCCGGCTCTTGACCGTCGACTCGGCTAGGAAGAGCTGAGCCCCAATCTCCTTATCGCTGAGACCGCGCGCCACACGGGTCAGCACCTCGATCTCGTGCTGGGTCAGCCTGACGTCTTGCCGTCCGATCCCTCCGTGATCCCCTGTACCGGCGCCGTCGTCGGTCAAGGCAAGATGCCGGACGATCTGCGCGGCGATCGTAGGGCTGAGGATCGTGCGGCCAGTGTGTGCGGCTCGGATGGCATTCACCAGGTTCTCCGGAGAGATGTCCTTCAGGATATAGCCGGCCGCTCCCGCCTCCGCTGTCTGGCTGAAAGTCTCCTGGTCTCCCTGCCCGCTCAGGACGACAACCTGGGTCCGGGGGCAGCGTTGTTTGATCGCCCGGATGGTCGCGGCGCCATCGCCTCCCGGCAACATGGTCTCGATGAGCACCACGTCAGGGGACAGGGCCACCGCCCTGTCTACTGCCTCACCTCCGTCCGCTGCCTCACCGACGACCTCGATGTCGCGCTCTGGTTGCAGGATGAGCTTGATGCCGTGACGGAGCAACGCCTGGTGATCGACGAGCAGGACTCGAATAGACATACCACCCCGTCCCTCCAGGCCTCTCCCCGATTCGCCGGCCGGTGGACACGTCGCCCTGCCCTCCGTCGCACCGGGCCCCGAGGTCTGCCCTCGGCAAAAAATAAAGCCGGACCGCTGCGTCCAGCGCCGGTCGCCCGGCCGACCGTCCAATGGAGGTCCCGCAGCTTTGCATCGCTGCGCCACCACGTGGTGCCCTCTTCGACTGGAAGGGCGCTCGCTTCCTCTCCTCCTCGGGCGGGGGCCACATCCACGCAAGGCCTGGTGAGCCCACTGTAGTCCGGCTCGGATGTGGCGTCAATGAGACTTCATAGTTGGCTGGCGGGAAGATCGACAGAAGATCAATGAAACTCTTCTGCCACAACATGGAGCCGGTCGTCGCGAGGGCGGGCGGCGTCGACGCTGATCTGCGCAACGACAGATTTGCGAGCATTCCTGCACGAGACGCTCAAGCCTGCCGCTTGACAGGTGACCGGCAGGACACGGGTGGCCTCGGGCGCAGCCAAGCCGCTGGCCGACTCTCCGCCCGCCGCTGCGCCGGCACCCGCCGCGCAGAGGACCGCCCGATGCGGGGTGCGCCGCCTCGCGATCCCGTCGCCCGCCCCGCCGCGGCGCGCTACCGCGGCCGTCGCCGACTGATCTTGCGCAGGGCCGTGCCCTTGTCCAAGGACTGCCACATCCTCGGGAGGCTACGAATGGCCTGGGCGGGCGCCCATCTCGGGGACCCGGTGGTCATGCGAGGAGCCGGTCCACCGTCTCGAGCGGCTCGATGGCAGATTCGCCCGTCGGTCAAGTGCTTGGGCGCTCGATCCCGCTCGTGAACGCGTTCGGCTCAGATGACCCCCAAGACGAGGGCGGGCCCGTGGGAGCCGGGCCCGCCCCGGCGCACGGCCCTGTGGCGATGGGCCTACGCCTTCAGGATCTCCACCGGGACCTTCTTGGGCAGCAGCTTCGCCGCCACCGGAATCTGGATCGTCAGGAGCCCGTGCTTCCACGTGGCCTGGACCTTGTCGGTCTCCAGACCTTCCGGCAGCTCGAAGCTTCGGGCGAACCGGCCGCTGCCGATCTCGGAGCACACGATGTCGTCGGCCGGCACGTCCAGCGTCGGCCGCTCGCCGGTCACCGTCAAGGTGGCCCCCTGGACGGTCACGTCCACCGACCCGGGCTCCACCCCCGGCAGGGCGAGCGTGATCACGTACTTGCCGTTCTGGTAGTAGACATCGGCCGCCGGCTCTGCGGACACCGGCTCGGTGGTGTCGATCGCCCGGTCGAAGAGGCGAAGCATGTCCCGGTGCATCGCGATCAAATCATCGAACACGTTCCGACGCACGAGCATGGTCTCACCTCCTCTCGACGGAGTGGTGGCCGCCGAGGCGCCCCCGCCCACGTCGGGGGACCGGGGCGGCGCCCCGCGGTGGCCGCTCCACCATTGGTCTATAGCACACGCGTCCTCAGTATGTCAAGTCATTTTGCTTTACTCATCCGGTCCCGGCGCGAGCCGGTCGGTGGGGTGGCCGGGGTGATGGAGGCGGATGCTCCCGCCCGCGGATCAGGGCGGTGGAGAGGCCCGGCGATCCGGCCTTTCGGGCCCGGTGTGGCCGAGGCGCATCCATGCTGTTTGGCGACGCGGCGCTCGTATGGTAGCATTGGCTGAGCTCGTGTGTGGAGGGTCAGGCATGCTCGCAGGCGGGAGCGGCGGTGTGATTCCGTTCCGATGCGAGGCGACGGAAGTTCCCGGCGCCACCGTCGTCCGCGCAACCGGAGAGCTGGAGCTGGCCACGGTCGGCGACCTGGAGAAGGCGCTCGACGCCGCGGTGCGAGCGGGGCGGCATGTCGCGGTCGATCTGAGCGAGTTGAGCTATCTCGATAGCACAGGCCTCCGGGCGCTGATCACCTATTCGCAGTTGTGCCATGCGCAGCGGCTCCGATTGGCGGTGGTGACGCCGGCGGGCGCGCCGGGCAAGTTGTTCCGCACCTCCGGGCTCGACCGCCGGCTTCCTCTGTTCGACTCGTTGGATGCGGCCCTCCAGTTCCTCCGCGAGGGCAGCGCCTCGTCTCAGTAGGGAGACCGCGGCGCGCGACGAGCACCTCGGCCCGGTTCCCCGCGGCAGCTCACTCCGCGTGCTCCTCCGGCGAGGGGAACGCGCCCCTGTGTTTCGGCGGTGGCCGCGTTGGGGTAAAAGCAGCCCAACCACGGTGGCAACGAAAGGCGAAGGAGGTGACGCTCATGCTGGCGGCGCTTCTCGTGCTGGCGGGCTTGTTCTTGTGGGCGACGGGGCACTTGTTCGTCCGCTAGTTTCCACGGGCGAAGCCGGGAGACTCGGCGAGGTCTGCACGGTTGGGGTGCGCCGCGCCCGGCGCACCAACAGGACGGACGGGGTTCCGGAACATCGCGCCGCCTTGAGACGTATCTTTCGTGGGGGAAGCGCAGTCGCGCCCACACGGCACGATCGTGTCGTGGCGAGCGAGGCCGACTGCGGCCTCCATACGTGTCTGCCTCACAGCTCAGGCGATGAGATCGCGGTGCGCACGGAGGCCCCCGTGGCGGCACGGCGTCCGGCAGTCTCGGATTCGTCCGCGCTCGCGGCTCGTGGGGGATCTGGGTGAAGAGCCGGAGAAATGACCGTGTGGACCGGGATCGGGGGGGGGGTGCGTCTATGGGGATCCACCGCCGATCCGCCGTCGCGCCGACCGCGCTGCTCGTGGGCGTCCTGGCGTTGGGCCTCGGTGGGCCCGCGCTCGCCGACGCGCGCGACATCTCCGTCGGCGGCATCTATATCTGCAGCATCACGCACGACTCGGCGGGCTACACGTCCTACGACCGGGCCGCGCAGGTGAACCAACGGATC